>JGI24512J20087_1000061_pt1 | contig 213192 bp, 229 predicted proteins | sample LinPmetageLP35_FD_20087 | JGI IMG/M metagenome (IMG submission 20087) | reverse complement strand
GGGGGGGGGGGATATCGCGATGATAGGACGACGATGGGATTGCTGCTTGATTAGCTTCGACTAAAGCCGGATGATAGCTTTCTGGGGCCGTAGATCTGATGCAGGAGAAGAGACTAGCTGAGATTAGAGTAGAGAAAAGATCTAAAAGAGATGAGAAGTTGCGCTGTCAGTTCGCAGAATAGAGAAGTTGTGATACAAATGACGAGAATGAGACAACGACAACAACAACAGCGACGATATGGTGGGTTGACCTGATTCATATTCGGAATCATGGCTGCAGAACGTGTGCGCCTCCCAGTCATCGTCGACCTTACCGTTGGTCTGCCATACTGTACCGCGGCAGAGAACGTTGTGTTTCTTGGGGACTGGCTGGCTGGCTGTTGGGCTGAACTTGTGTTGTTGAAGGAATGACGAGAGAGGAAAGGATAATTTGGATGAAGTTGCTGATTCGCCAATTCTTGACTAAGCTTCGTTCCCGTTCCAATAGCGCAGCCAGATATAGCTAGCCGAGCAGATCATAGATCGATCGGGTTAAGTTCCGATCGGGTGGAGAGTATCCGGTCCAAACTTCCAACTTTCCCATCCCGTGTCTTCTGTTGAGAGCTGAGTGGGATGAGGCTGAAGAATGAAGATATACTTGGGCCTTCTTACCATAGCTTCTCACCCTTCTTTGTGGTTTTGTGATCTTCTCTTGTCTCTCTAGGATGACGATCTTGGTTGGACTGACGAAAACTCCTAGGCGGATACCTTTCCCGTAAAGTTACTCCGAATGCAGCTGACCTGTACAAACTGGGTATCATTCTGCTGCAAGTCATCGCTTTCTCTACTTACTTGGTTTGCTGTCCATTAAATGAATCTGACATTGTACTTTGTTAACACGTTTGTTCTGCATGCTTTTCTCCTCAACAACCATGTACCGGCAGAATGTATCCAATCTACCCCTCCTTCCTCCCCGATGCATTGCGTCGTTACCCCAGATTGCCCCACATGGGCCGAGATACCTTCCAGATGTTTCACGAGTATGAGGCACATTTTGACTTTTATTCAGCCTTCCACGAGCACTTTGCATCATTTCATATTGCTGCTTCTTTCAATTCTCTGGCCATTATACTTAGCCATGAGTACACTTGCCGAATATCCCTGTTCTCTCCCAATTGTTCCCATACCACACGAGACGGATGGAGCTACAGTTGCAGCTGACTTTGCAGTACATCTCGAAAACTTGCAAGAACATCATTTCGTTGGAGATGCAGTATGGCGAGATATATTCGCTTTGACAGGGACACTGCGAACTTTCTACTCCGCATCAACAATTTCCACCGCTTGGCAGGAGACCACCAAGAGAGCTAAAGCAGGCTCATTTGTGCTCGACAAAAGCTCTGCTCGTATCGTCCGTTTGCCTCAAGGGTCATCATGGATCGAAACGCGCTTTGCTTTTGAGACGAATGCTGTTCCTCAGACGACATGTACGGGGTTTGTGAATCTCGTGCCTGGATCGGACGGGAAGTGGCGAATCTGGGTATTGAGAAGCATTTTAGAACAGCTGAAGTCGGCAGGTGATGTGGATGTCCTTGTACCTTCGGTCAAGACGAATGGGGTCACAGATGGACAACAAGAACAGACTCATTTTGAATGCGTTATCATTGGTGGTGGGCAAGCTGGTTTGAGCACTGCGGGGCGCATGAAAGCGCTTGGGATTTCTTACGTGGTCCTGGATAAGCACCAAAATATTGGCGATAATTGGAAGACGAGATACGGCTCAGCGAGATGTGAGTTCTCCCTGGTAAATCTCTTTTACACCGCTAATTCATGTAGTGCATACGGGTAGAGAATATGGTGAGTGCTGATGTCCACGGTGATGAAGAAGTCTGACATCTCAAGCTCATCTACCATTCGAAAGAACTTTCCCATCTCGGTACCAAGAGTTTTTAACCAAGGATGATCTCGCCGAGGGGTACCAAAGCTGGGTTGACAGATATTACATTGTATGCCTGGTGCTATCCACTTTGAGTACAGTTCATGAACTGATTACCTTCCCAGAACATCTGGCTAAATACTAGCCCCGTGTCTGGGAGCTGGGATGCGGGTAAGAGCCTTTGGACATTGGTGCTTCGTCGTCAAGGAAAAGAACAGACAATCACATGTTCGTACATGGTGGTTGCTGGCGGGGCAGGAGGTCAAGTGCCTAAGATGCCGAAGTACCCAAATCGAGTAAGTCAGGAGATTCACAGATCTTAGGAACTTGGCGTGACAACTCTTCTAGGAAGCATTCAATGGGACTGTGCTACACTCAGCAGAATACAGAGATGCTTCTCAGTGGAAATGCAAACACGGGATCGTGATAGGCACAGCAAACACAGCTCACGATGTAGCCGTTGACATGGTCGAAGCAGGATTATCGTCCGTCACCATGATCCAGAGATCAAAGACATGTCTGCGATATCCAAGCCCCACTCCAAAGGAATAAGACTGACCAATCCCAGATGTCCTTCCTGTGGAATACTACATGAAGATCGCAAATCGTAGCTCGCCCTCCACCTATCTACCCGTACTTCCCAACCTTCTACAGCATGACCTACTCACACTCAACAGTATCTTACAACGCCACCAATCCAACTACAACAGCCGACCGCTCCTCCCAAACCCAACCTCTTGCAATCCTCGACCTCATCAGTCAAGTCGCCCTCCACACATCAGCCCGCGAAGAACCCGAGCGTTTTGACGCCCTCGAACGAGCTGGCTTCAAATTGGATCGCTGGGGAAGTATACAACACTGTTTGTATGCTCGAGGTGGTGGGCATTATATCGATGTGGGAGGTTCGGACATGGTGGCGAAGGGTTTGGTCGGTCCCCAATTTTGACATCGCTTAGCCAGTGCTGAATTGAAAGCAGATCAAAGTCAAATCCGACGCTCTGCCTAGGCGATATGTCAAGGACGGACTCGAGTTCAGCCATGGCACCCATCTCAAAGCTGATGTTATTGTCTTCGCAACAGGATTCGAAGGTAACATGCGCTACCTTGTGCAAGATATCTTTGGAGACGAGGTTGCGGAACTCATGGGTGATTACTGGGGACTGGACCGAGAAGGGGAGCTAAAGGGGGCTTTCAAGCCTTGTGGTCGTGAGTTCTCCGCGAGTTTTCTTTTGCATGCACTTTTGAAAAGGGGAGAAGGAGAGAAAGGGAATAGGGAACGAGGCGATTTCCTTTTTGCTGATAATATGACAGGTCCGGCGATGTGGTATCATGGGGGAACGATCGGACAGGCGAGGTATTACTCTAGATTCCTGGCGCTTCAGATCAAGGCGAAGTTACTGGGGATGCCGTTGTCATTGTATGAGGAGACGCCTTGACACCACTGGTGACAGGGAGTTTACAGAATCGGACATTTAAGCCAACACTCGAACCACTCTAGGAATAGTGTCCAGGCTGTTCTTGTGACCTAGTATCTACTCTGCCTTGAGAGCCAACATCCAAGCCTGGTGACGTTGAAGTGTTGTTGTGACCTCGCTTAAAAGTTGGCTCCCATGAAAAGCGCCTCAGTCCCAAGAGGGAGCCTCGGCCAGGGCCTCTATGCAATCTTAGCGACAGCACGTTACTCACACGCCCTTCTGTAACCAACTACGGGCCGCGACCTACAGCGAGGGGTAACTACCAGATGCAATAAAATAATTCAGAACCACCAACTTTCCCACAATCTGTCTAACATTCGCTCAAGATACGCCACATTCTCTGACTTGGTACACCTAATTACTCTCTACTTGAATTTATGATGCTGAATATTCTTGGTCTGTCCTTTGAGCTTCTGATGGAAGTCTTAGAACAGACAGTTTGGTCCTCGGTCTGACAGAAGCAATAAAGCTAAGGCTGGTCTGCAGTACACATCCCCTTGCAAGACTGCAGAACAAGTTGTCTAAGTGGAATTCGGAACATTCGATCGGGATATTCCAGTTGCCATGTGCAACGCAAGGATCCTCGAAAGCGGACACCGACGCGTATGGCGCGTCCCAAAAACATCCTGGCTTGTCGAAGAACACATTTTCAGGGAGACCTCGAGGAAACAGCCTCAACACGCCAACCTCCCAGCAGCAATCATCTTAGCTACCAACACACTGACCCCAAAGGAATCCGGCAATTCAGAATTTGACAAGGAGCAGATTGTACGCAAACTCAGCAGGGCTGCCGCGTGTGAATTGGACATCCGAGCGATTCTCTCCTACCTCAAGCCCGAAGCTGAGCAAAAAGAGATATATCTCCGACACAAGAGCACAACCAACCACGTCGTTTCCGCTGCCGCATATCTTGGAGACCTATCCTTCTTCGAGAAGCTGTATCCTCAGCATGAAAACATAGATTCCTCGGAAAATATATACTTCGGCAATCCGCTACGCTGTGCAATCCTGCAGGGACACCTGGACTTGGTAAGGTTTATGCTCGACCAAAACGTCGACGTCAATAAAGCTGGATCGGGAACTGGATTTGGTTCGACGGCTCTCGAGGCTGCTGCTTCCAGTGGCCGACGCGATCTCGTAGACTTAATCCTTGAGCCGGAGTATGGATGCACTATATCTGGCGAGAACTTCGAAAATGCAGTGCTCGAAGCTGCTTCTGCTGGACACTTGACAATGGTTCGGCATCTTATTCAGCGATTCGCCATGGACGTGACGCTCGAACTTTCAAATCATCCTTTGATGGAAGCCTGCAAACGAGGCGTGGACTTGCCAGATCGATCAATATGCGAGCTCGTTGTTGGATCAAACGTTCTGGACTAACAAATCTTGTTGCTGATAGCTCATCGATTGGAAGAATGGACTTTCTCATGGATGTGGTGTATCTCTAGTTCGACTTTGAACCTGGCTGAAAGTGATATATGCAGATCTGCATTTGATGATGGACTCGCTCAATTAAATTAATCTGTGTGATACAATGAAAACATCGGTAGCAAGTCAGGTCGGGATGGTGTGCAGTCGTGCCCAGGTGGAAAGAAGCAGACGTGGGCACCTCTAGGTGGCATAGACATCGGGCGCATATGAACACAATGACCTCGAAAATCCGACTTAGAATCGTTCAGAACTGTGTAGCAGCACTATCATGGCACTTGCTTCCATTTATACAGGTCCCACCAGGTCCGATTCTGTCCGCAGAAGAGAGCAAGGGGCCATCCGTTGCAGTGACGGCCGTGCGCCGAGCCATGGCTTTAGCGAGCCCATATTCCACCAAAACACTCCTCGCGACGGTACAGCTGGTGCTCAATACCAAGAGACCTATAGAGCTAGATCAAGCAGACTTCGCATCTCAAATTGAGAATATATCACATGGCCATTATTGGAGTACTGAAAGATCGACAGTAGCGAAAGAAGAAGAGAAATACAGGGACATTCTCTCTGATTCTCAAGTACTCGATGACCGAAGCTAACATGACTGATTTGCCGGCTCCCGGGACTCCTTTGATCTATAATGTCCCGTGGACATTTGAACCATGCCATTGTTGAAAATGTGATGTTTCACAAAGCCGAAGTTCTGTTCCAGGTGCTTGTGATGATAGATGACGACAGAACCCACTCGATTCAGCCATGTCATCGGTAGGCTGAAGCCATGCTTGAAGCTTAGTGATATGTGCTGAGGTTGAAGTGGCATGTTCTGCATCCACCATCTCGAAATATTCAGACTCGGAAGCAGATTCTGACATCGTGTCTGACATTTTGTTCGCGTGGTCCTCGACAGAACGGAAAAGGTCAGATATCAGATCAAAATCAACGCTCTCGGCCCTGCTTGAACACCGCTCTTTGCAAGCAGCACACCGCTTGAGCAAAGTTCGAGTCGAACGAGGGAGTGGGCAGCCACTTGAAGATAATGTAACTTGACGCGTCGGATTTGAGGTTAAAGGCTACGTAGAACCACCTCGATTCCGGGCAGAAAGAGTCGTTGCCATCATCGCGTTGGAGGATGATTGAGGCTGGAGGATGGTCACATACCTGTATGCAAAATCCAACAAAACCAAGACGCAGCCAAGGTAAGAACGAGGACTCGAGGTTGACCTCGATGCGGATTGGATGCCTTGAATGGACCAACGCGAGACAGGACGTTGTGAAGAAGTGAGACACACGTGACATGATATATCAGAAGCATTTGTTAGGGGCTTGGCGGGCTTTGAAGGCTGAAAGACAAGCTTCTGCCATTTCTGCGACTTCCCGACGCCGTCGACCTTCAACGACACCAGTCGATCATCAACATGCCGTGCCGTACCGTGCCGTTCCAGAACATCTTCTTCACGTAAAAGCTCCGCAGCAGAGACGATGACACCAGTCTGGTTTACAAATAGCAAGCGCTATCTTCCAAAGAGCTGAAGAGAATGGCGCTTCGTGGAGCCTTGACAGAATGGGCTCTTCTCCCTACCCCTTTTCGACGTAGAGCGACTCGCTCAAACCAGATACGGTCGGCTTCATTTCGATTCGAGATGAAATGGCGGGAGGACGATAACGGCGCTGGACGGCGCTACCTTCGGGCAAGGCTCTTGAGGGGTCTGCATGCTGTACCCCTGCCAAGCACATCAGTCATCACCAGATCATCTCATCTGCAGTATCTTTTCAAGTCGTCTAATTCTGACTACCTTCTATCTATCTCCTGGCTCGTTTGGGCATCTCACCGACTTTATCCGCCCTGGAGTACTTTACGAAGCTGGTAATGGGTCGAGTAAGCCAGCACACACAGATAGTGTCAGACCATCACGATAGACCAGCCAGCATTTACTGCACTCATTCAATAGTTTAAAGAGAGCTTCGATGCATCCTCTCCGATAGCGACCCTCAATTCGTCAGACTATGCATACTGGATGGGACTCTACCCCTGGCTGCTCTGCTTACCTACGCTGGCCACCCCCGCAGATAAGCTTCTGTCGACGCGTCAAGGATGCTGCAGAAAAATATTGGAGGCTTGGAGCTTGCACGTTTCTTCACAACAGATGAACTAAGGCTTCCAAATTCAAACCACCGAGAGCCATTTTTTCATTCGAACTGGCGCCGTTCCCGTATGCCAAAGCCTCAATATCTCCTGCCGATTTACCGTGCCGCGCACGTTCCGGGGAAAGCATCGACTGATCTGGAACAGGGTTCGTGGACAACTATGCCGTTCAGAAATCTCCGGGCTTTCGCGACCTCGGCGCTGTCGTCAAAATGGGGATCGCATCTTCTTGATACGAAGATATCCTGGGTTTAGTGCTGATTAGCCCCGAGATCCGGCATTCTCCCCTGTCCAAATAAGCACAGCGCCGAGTATGGATGGACCCTTTATTCTGTACCCTGCAGTGTGTTTGGTATATGACCTCGCTGCCTCGCTCGTTTTTCTGTGCAGTGTTACCGCTCGCCAACTGTCGTTATCCGTTCTCACTCGTTTATGAACATTGCGAATCCTAATGAATAGTTCTGATACCTCATAATCCGGTTTGGACTACCATTGATACCAGCTGCAAGTGCAAAATGGTTTCACAATTGGGTTCTGCGCTTAGAGCATTGATGTGGATAAGTTCAGTAAGTGATTTTTAAGATGGACAATCACGGGGAAATATTTCTGACAATCAGCAGATCGCTACATCTCAAGCTGCGATAATTGGAAAGCGCGATCTTGTGTTACCCTCCACTCTTCCCGGGAGTTGGAGATCTGAGGGTTGTTACATGTAAGTATGACCACTTCTTTACTCCGTGTATTATGTTGACATGCGTCAGTGATGTCGGCAGAACACTCACAGGAGGCGGATACACGAACAACACTGGAATGACTGATGAATCCTGCATTGCGTACTGTGAGAAAGCTGGCTACATCTATGCTGGTACCGAATATGCCGAAGAATGTTATTGTGGCAACTCTCTGGCGTCAGGATCCGGCCCGGCTCCTACAACAGATTGCAACGTAGCTTGCTCTGGAAATGCGACTGAACCTGTGAGTCACGAGAGAATCAGAGTGTCGTCCTAAAATCTCCTAAATACTGATTTCTGACCGTCCAGTGTGGAGGTGGTAACCGGCTGAATCTCTTCTGGAACGGCCAAACTGGACCAACAACGAATCCAGGTCCAGGACTGTGGGCATTCTCGGGATGCTACACCGAAGGGACGACGGGAAGAACTCTTGACCACGGGCTTGCAGTCGTGGGTGGCTCGAACAACATGTCCGTGAGCAATTGTGTGACCGCATGCCAAGGAGCAGGTTACAGTCTTGCCGGAGTTGAGTACTCTGGAGAATGCTACTGTGATAACACTATCTCTAATGGCGGTACACTTGCTCCTGAGGGAGTATCTGGTTGTTCGATGCTTTGCAATGGTAATTTCTCCGAGTACTGCGGAGGACCATCGAGATTGGACGTCTATGACTTCAACAAGACTGTCACACTCCCACCTTGGAATACGACGAGTCTTTCTTCCACGAGCTCGGTTGTATCAAGTTCCAGCACTCGGGTAATGATAACAACGACATCGCAAAGTTCGTCGACTCTGGTCTCTACTGTTGTTTCGACGACTTCATCAAAGAGCTCTACACTATTGACAAGCACCAGTACGTTTTTGCAAACCAGCTTGCTTCTATTCCCAGGATCTCAAGAACTGGGATTTCCTCAGATATATTTGGTTTTGAATCATATATCTCTGCAAGGCAGTCACTGACTCTCGATTTTGTGTAGAAACGTCCTCGGTCTCATCGTCCAGAACTTCCAGTTCTACCAAAGCATCGACGTTCTCCTCTTCAGGTACATCCACGACACATTCAATGAGTTCTACGAAGTCATCGTCAGTTTCCAGCACTAAGAGTTCTAATCTAAGCTCGACAAACTCCTCATCACTTTCCAGTTCCAAAAGCTCCACGGCATCAACCTCGGCACCGACAAGTTCCAGTTCCAAGATTTTTTCAACGCTGATAACACCAGGAAGCTCAAGTTCTTCCGGCTTCAGTTCCCTCAGTACCCGAATACAGGTTGTTTCCTCGTCTTCCTCAACAGTCACAAGCTCAGCTACTGCGATTCCAACCCTTCAAAACAAGCCAACAGTAGGCTCATATAACTACTACCAATGTCGCACGGAAGGTACCGGGGTACGAGCGCTCTCTGGAGCGGCATCAGCAAATGACCTCATGACTGTGGAGATGTGCGCGGCTTCTTGTACTGGGTATACCTACTTTGGAACAGAATATGGTCGCGAATGTTACTGTGGGAACTCATTTGGAACGGGGTCGACCGTAGCACCGACAACAGACTGTTCCTTTACTTGTGGTGGAGATGCGTATGAGTACTGTGGAGCTGGTACGCCCATAAATCAACTGAAATCGGAGCAACGCTAACGTGACGCAGGAAATCGACTTTCAGTCTATGTTCTGAACGGAACCGCTCTCCCTTCCACGTCTTCCGTATCTTCCTCGTCAACGACGGCACCAACCGGCGTTTCATCGACTGTCTCATTATCAAGCTCAAGCACCGCGCCAGTATCGACTGGCTTCCCAGCAGGATGGACGTCGCAAGGATGTTGGGTTGATGGCTTAAATGGCCGCATTCTAACTAAGCAGCAACCTGATAATGCTCAAAATACTCTCGAGTCATGTGTCCAAACCTGTGCTAGTCTGGGCTATACTATTGCTGGCGCAGAGTACGGAACTGAATGCTGTGAGTTCACCATCCCACCCGAATCTATATACCCGCTAATGTCACTAGATTGTGACAACTTTGTTTACAATGGTGGCGCACTTGCTGCGGCTCAAACAGATTGCAACATTCCTTGCCCTGGAAAGTCTTCTGAAATGTGCGGAGCTGGCGGCAGAATATCTATGTACTCCAAAGGTACTCCAACTGTCTATGCGGCACCCGCTCCTCAAAAAGTAGGACTGCCAACAGGCTGGGGATATGCGTAAGTTCATTCAATGTCCTCGATGTGAATCATACCGTATGCTCCAAGTACTGACGCTTCCAATCAGTGGGTGTATTCAGGACAACATTCCCTCAGTTGAAGACCCCAATGAACAGCTTTACACGTTCCCATACAAAGTCTGGGATGATGCTTCTGGCAACACTCCCGAGAAATGCATTACTAGATGTCAAGAGTTTGGTTTCAATGCAGCCGGATTGGAATATGGCTCACAATGCTTCTGTGGAGACGTGGTATGTAATTCCCCGTGCAGTTCCATGGCCTCTGAAAGGGGTTCCTGAGGCCCACGGTTGATTACTATCCGTTCTAATAACTTCAATAGGCTAACATCCAAGTTGCATCTGCTCCATCAACCTACACCAATCCCAACTCTGTCCAATACTACACTAGAAGCTCGGTACCAATTACCTACCCAGACTCCTCCTGCGCCGCTCTCTGTACCGGAAACAGCTCGTACATCTGTGGCGACGGCTCTAAGCTCACATATTACACCTGGCAAGGAGCAACTCCTCTTTACAGCTGGGGAAATCCGACCGGTACGGACGCAGGGGAATACTCGCTGCTTATCGGTGGGGTGGTTGTTCCGTTGATTGTCTCTCAAGTTGTGACTGGAAAAGTCACTTTCGTAGAGAAGAAGGGCACTGGCGAACCAAACGGAACTGGAGCTTACGAATTGGACCTTTCGCAAATCAACGACTTCTCCAAGGCTTGGAGGGCTATGGATGGACTTCAGACTGATGTCTTTTGCGCTGGTGGACTCACTCTCCCCGACAAAGTCGGTAGACAATTGACAGTTGGAGGCTGGGCTGGAGATGCCAACTATGGCGTTCGTCTGTACTGGCCAGATGGGTCAGATGGGGTGCCTGGTACCAATGGCTGGGTTGAAGACCCCGGTGTGCTCTCACTACAGGTCCCTCGCTGGTATCCATCGGCAATGATCATGGCCAACGGATCAATCCTCATCGTTGGCGGTGAGATCGGCCAAAACGCTGCTGAGCAACCGAACTTGGAAATCCTGCCTCCAACAGGTGTCAAAGATGCAAGCACAACTAGCGGTTATTCCAACACAACAGTGTACCTTGATTTCCTGGATCGAACTGCGCCTTTCAACCTTTACCCTTTCATCGTTGTCCTCAAATCCGGTATCTTTATCGCTTACTACAACGAAGCACGGATCCTCGACGAAGTCAACTTCCAGACGATTAAAGAATTACCCAATATGCCAGGAGCCGTCAACGACCCAACAGGAGGCCGAACCTACCAACTCGAAGGCTCGATGGTCATTCTCCCCCAACATGCGCCGTACACAGACCCAGTCGGTGTCCTAATCTGTGGTGGTTCCACATCTGGCGGAGGATATCCAATAGACAATTGCGTATCCACCCAACCCGAAGTCGCAAACCCAACATGGACAATTGAACGAATGCCCTCCCGCCGAGTCCTTCCCTGCATGGCTGGTCTGCCAGATGGCACTTACGTGATCCTCAATGGCGCCGAACACGGTGTCGCTGGTTTCGGTCTTGCTGGCTCACCAAATCTCAACGCAGTCATCTACGATCCCTCTAAGCCGGTCAACCAGCGCATGTCTATCATGGCGAACACTACCGTTGCCCGTCTTTACCACTCCGAGGCCACGGTCTTGCTGGATGGCCGCGTTCTGGTTTCTGGTTCCGATCCATCAGGACAGTACGTCTCGCCTGCAGATTCGTTCCCCGAGGAATATCGTGTCGAGGTCTTCTCGCCGCCGTATCTCCTCTCAGGCCTTCCTCGCCCAACATTCACGATCACGAACAAAGACTGGTCGTATGGTGAGCAAGTCACTTTCACTGTCTCTTCCGCCACGAACCTCAAAGTTTCACTTCTGGGATCTGTGGTCAGTACACACGGAAATGCGATGGGTCAACGTACGATCTTCCCAGCTGTGACTTGCACTGGAACGACGTGTGTGGTTACTGCGCCGCCGGATGCCCATACCAGTCCGCCTGGGTGGTTCATGATGTTTGTACTTAACGGACCGACGCCCAGTGTTGGACAATTTGTGAGAATTGGTGGAGATCCTGCTGGCTTGGGTAACTGGCCCAATCTACCGCCGTTTGATTTGCCTGGTATTTAGTGGCAAGGGGACCATTGAGCGTCGTGTTGATCGGCTGGATATGGACGATAATGGATGATTCACCGCATGTATTCGAGCTTCAGGGGGTGGTGTTTGGTTCCGATGGATAAATTATTTGCATATATTAATGAGATGCTTAATAAAAATCGCGCTATAACAACTGTAAGAGAGACATTGTCAAGTTATTGATCTTACCTCTCCACTGCGCGCCTAGATAAACCAAACCTAGCTCGCTGCGATCTTCCACGAAACAAATGGCATTGGCAACAGATTACTGACGGCCAAGGCTACAAATGGAACAGATCATTGAAGCTGACGGCTTGTTAAAGTGAAATGCCTCTGATTCTCTCGAGTCAAAATCAGGCACAGATCAACAACAATTTAGCGAACAAGAATGTGGAGTCGAAGTGGAACACGGACCTGGAACAAGAATTTGGCTCTCGGGAGATCGACAAGACAAGGACATGTCTTGGACTTTGAATTAGGTTCGAGCATGGTGGGGAAATGGCTTGGCATTTGGCGGGGTAATTCTTCAAAACTTTCGTTGTTTGCCTAGATCAAGCCCTCTTCACCTTAGGAGACCTGGATCTGAAGGCTTGCAAAGGTTCACTATATTGCTGTTCATCCACAGCAATGATGTTTCCATTGTTTCATACTTTCGTACTTCGCTTATTGTGTCTTTGCCCTCATCGCAATGCAATTTTGTTTACCCTTGCTTTTCACAGTCCAGCCACGTATGCAATATTGATAAAAATCCAGAAAACCCTGTCAACCCATCACCGCAATCCTTCCTGTCTCCTCAATTCATCCCTGAAATGATTGTGTCCCCCATTGCCCGTCGGACTTCCCGCCAAACTTCCCAATCCACCACTATCCCTATCCATCTCTCGTCCGGGACTCATGGCGACCTTCGCTGGCGCATCATGATACTGCCCATCACTTCTCAACTCCCTATCCCTCAACTGTATATCTCCGTTCTTGCCCAGCCCCATCCTCTGACTTCTTGATTTGCCTGTACCATATCCACTTCTCCGACCCATAACATTCCCCAGTCCAATTTTGTGAGAGTTCCGATTCCAGAAATAGCCCCCGATGACGCAGAGGAGTATGAAGCCCAGGACTGTGGGAAGTGCGATGTAGAGGGATTGGCCTTTGGGTGCTGAGGATGGAGATTGGTGGTAGATGGGTTTTTCGTAGACTTTTACGCGGACAATTGGACCTGGGTTTGTTAGCTGGATGCCGTTGCATGGCAATAGAGTTTCCTTACCTTCCAGACTGAGCTGTGCCCCAACAGGAGGATTGATCCGGTTGAGGAACAGTGTAACATTATTCGTCTTCATTTCCTGCAACCAGTCTTTCTGGATCGTCCAGACGTAGTATCCATCACTTGTAGAGACTGGATCCGACTTGAATGCAACGGGACCATGGCCTGTGTCGTTCACGTAGTTCGCGACAATATTGACAGAAGCATTTCTTTGGGCGAAGAAATCTTTGTCCCATGTAACTTCCCTCTGTCAGCACTTTGTCCCGTTTCAAGAGTGGTCGCTGCTACCGTAGTATTTCCCATCCACATTGACGTCCGATCCGTTTGTGGGGCTGCAGAACGGCGCATATTTCCCATCGCGATTATGGCATTCCTGGAATGATCCACCACGCGTAGCAGCAGTCGTCTCCGCAGAGTTTGACGCGGTCTGTGTAGCTGTACCAGTGGCGGTCAAGCTGTACGGTATCGGATTGAGCGTTGTCTCGACGCCGTTTACGGTCGTGATGCTCGGAGTGTAGGTCGCGACTGGGATACCGCTGGGATCGACCGAGATCCATGGGTTGAAAGCATTGGAGACTACTGAAGTTTTTGGGAATTAGCATGAAGCTTTGAATTAGTAGTATTGAGAAGATCGCACCATCTCTGCGAGGAATGTATGAACCGGCAGAAGCTGTAGTGTAAAGTAGAGCAGCAGCAACTACCCCGCTATGTCGAACGGAAACGTGCATACTGTACAGTCTTTGACGATTCTCTCATGTAGAATTCCCGAAAGAGTGGTCGCGAGCAATCTAACAATCTATACCATTTCCAGACGGGCCTTCTCCATACAATTGAGGGCGGTGCGTTGAGGAAACTGGGGACAGAGTGGAGGAGGGTTTGCTTGTTGATCCGCGTCGAGGTGGGGAGACCTTTAGATGACATCGAGTCAACCCTGTAACTGCGGGACCTGTCTCCTGTTCTTCTCGAAGCGAGGCGCTAATCCACAGAGCAATTCAGGGGCTCAGGCACTGACCAGGCCGGCCTTCAGTGGTGCCCGCTTACAGTCTTGCACACTTCTCCAGCCGCGTGGAGGTTCCAGCTGCAGGGCATTCATTGCGTACACGTACTTTATCACCATTGTGAATCGTCAGTAGGGATGGACAACAACGTTCATTCCTGGGGGTCATCTCCTGCATAACGAGCCTTTGTACTCTCAGAAGTATGGTAATCAACAAGAGAGTTACATGAGTTTGAACTGAGGCTGTTGTTGCGTTAGGATTGATGAAAAGCTCGATGTCTCGTAGGCTGAGGCCGTTACCTCACAGAAGATCACTATGAGCAAGAAACTTTGCAATATTCTAGTCATAAACTAACATAGACGATTACCTATCAACAGTCATCGATCATCTCGTACTTTAAGCTTGAATCCGTTGCTCATTAATTCGATAGTGTAAAGTATTGATGGAGCTCTAGCCTGCTGATTTGATCTAGACGAGTGTCGAAGTGATTCTTGGCACTTCGGAGTCAAAATGGTCCATTTTGAACAATGGAATTTGGGGCTTCAAGTCTGAAAGTGTGACAAGGAAACGAACTGACGCTAGTTTGTTGATGATTAACATGAAATGGGTATCGCTCTATATGACTCCGTCGCAAACAAGGAACGAGTGACTCCTAACTACTGTAAAGAAGCGAAAGAAAGGCCTGACCAAAGTCTAGCATCTAGGCAAGACGCCTTATGAGTACCGTTGGAGACTCACGCTGTAGACCCTACTACGATATAAAAGAACTCATCGACAGGTGAGTTAGTCTCAGTGCCCAACAACGGAGAAGGAATGAACGAAATGTGATAGATGTCCAACCATCTCTGCCACCAATTATCAAAAAAATGTATCCTGCATCACCCCGCAGCCGATTGCGAACGCCAAACTCTCCAGAAAGCGAATAAACGCTCATCCAAACACCGTCATCATCATATTATATCATACCATCAGTTTCCTTCGTAACACAAGCGCCAATGCTTCTAAAACCCCTCAACATAATCCAACATACAGCTTCGGACTTTGTTGTTATGCACTGCCTTGCCCTTCTTGCTCTCGCTTGAGGTTTTCTTTGTGAGATCGGCAGTCTTGACGAATACGAGCTTTGCTGATTCGTTATTTCGTTTCTTCGACCTGGTCTTTCCTGAAGACTTTGTCGGCGGGCTAAGGTGGGTAGACTTTGCTCTCCGCGACATGTCTTCTCCCTGGTGTTTCCGGTTTGTTTCGCCATAGCCTTCGTTCTGATCGGTGGCGGATTGAGCTTGCGGTGCTGCTCTGTCCCTGTGCTTGTGCCTGGGACTTTGTCTGTGGACCGGTCGCACTGGTGAGGAGGAGCTAGTACTTGAGTTGGATGTATATGATGAGTCTGAGGTGGCGTTTGAAGTAAATTCGGCTGATGAGCTGTGGGTAGTTGAGGTAGACGTGGAGGTTGACGGTGATCTTCTGCGACGAGATCGGTTAGATGTTGACGGACCATGCTCTTTGCTGGGCAGATAACCGGGTCCACGATGTGGCTGTTCGAAGTCGGATACCGTGATCGTATTCGAAAGCGATGAAGGAGGAGGGGTGGGATATGGTGTTGGTGGTGGTGCTGGAGCATCGTGAGGACCTGTAGACGTCGTCTCTTAGAATAAGTTAGCTAATGGAAGGAAGACATGAGTATACGCAGGCAGTATGTAATAGCAAGCAGCAGTAAATGTTTGTGGTAGAAATTACTGACCGGGCTGTTCATGAGATCGTTTTGAATAAGAGCTTGACATGTTGATTTCGTATTGGAGACTGGAGCTATGCCGCTCTTCATCTTCGGCAGTGGACGCTTGGAAGAACATATTCTGTTCGAAGGTGACCTTGGCTGAGTGCTCCATCTTGATTGATGGTAGTAGTGAGCTTGAATTGAGATGATACAATAGAGAGTCTGGGGTGGCTTTAAACTTTTGCGATAGTTGAGGAAATGGGCTGGGAAAGAAGCAACTCGACGGGGAGATTCTGGAACTTAAGAGATCGAAAGAGACAGTGATCACAGGAAGAGCTGCCGGACATTTCCGTTCATATCGTTTAATCGAGCCTTTTCATCTTCCTGGCCTTACTTCTTGTGGCAATCGGAAGCAGTAAAAGTGGCTGGACAGGTTCGTCACCATGAGGGCATCCTATAGATCAACAGGGTAATAGACAGAGGTATGCCTCTCGAGGCTTCCAAGGATCTACTGTGCGATCGGTGAGCATCTTGGGTGATTCTGGGCGACGGTGGATAGCTTTGCCTCGTCGCATAGTTGCTTGTCGAAGGACCCACCCCGAATTCCGGTACTGTAAACGCCGCTCTTCTCATAGCTTGTAGTTGACGCCATTGGCGTCAAATGACTGTAGCACTGCCCCAAATAATTTCAATCTGATTTGCTTCAAGCGGAAGACGAGGGGTGTACAAGTAGACAATGAGTGCGGTTATCATGCTTGTTTACCTTGGACAAGGCTTTCGGCTAATGCACGTGGCGGCTTTCCCAAGGCTATCTTTGTTTCCTGCCATGATTTGAGTGCAGATGCTCGCTCACATTTTCAATGAAGAAAATTTTCTCCGGGATTCCTCATGTCTAAAACCTTGTAAGGTTACGCGGGCGGAGTGATTCGGATTCTTGCTCCCGGGTACTCCTTCAGCTGCTCAGGATGCCCTTTCCCTATCGTCTAATACGGTGTGTATCTGTCTGGTGTGCGGCTCTCAGTCTTGTCCAGGCAGCCGTCTCTTCCTAGCCGGTAAGCCTTAGACAGCACATATTCTACCTTGTGAGTCTGCCCTCTTGGCCGAAGTCTTCTTGTAGAGACTGCGCCTGTCCAGAATCTCAAATGGAACAAGCTATTGTTATCGCACGATCGGGCGACATGTCACCACTCCGTGATCGATAGAGCAGATTGACTTCGACCAGAAGCTAGAATCTGAAGGGGTGATAGATGGTGCGGAAATACTTCAACATGGTCGATTACCATGCTTTGACCTCGCTGAAGCTGAAAGTTGAAAATTTAAGGGTTTGAAAATGGCAACTAATCTACTGGGAATCTTTAGGATATATATCTGTTTTGAGGGTAAGACACAGAAGAAGAGGAAAATGGTGCATACCACAGCATACGAAAAGAGGGGGGAGGGTAAGAGAGCGGTCCGCCAAGATGTGTGCGGACAGGGAGGGGATGCAAGAGCGAGCCAAAGGGAGCAAGCCGTAATCAAGCCATCTCACATATCCCTCTCACGCACATCTAGAGCTATCGGGGGCCAGGACATGGTACTACGGGTCCAGTATAGAGGTCAAGTGGTGCCTGATCCCCTGACTATGCTCAAAGCCGCAGCCAGTGGCCTTTCACTGCCTCTTGTTCAGCTCATGTGCCACCATATTGAAGAGTCCGGTCCGAATCTCCATGAAATTACGCCCGGCTTTTTAGAAAGAACAACGCCCACTTTGACGTTGAATCAGTATCTGGAAGAAGAAAGTTCGCGTGACTGCCTTTTCACATGGGTAATGGTGACTCTTGATAAGAGAAAGTGAGGTGAATGTGTGGCTGCTGGGCTGTGCTTTTGAGGTGATGCGGAGTGCTGAGGGGAGTAATAGTGGTGATGCGCACCGGCTTGTTTTCTGGAAAGCCTTGTACAGTTCTTTTGGTTGTTATTCGTCAGAGGACACTTTGAAGGGGTTTCAGCTCGGACAAGGGTAAGTACGCCTGTTCTAGTTCTAGAATTCGATTGTTGTCTCCGCGAACCTCTACCTCATCGGATTTATTCGGTTTAGAGCCTAAGTCCAGAGGCTTCTTTTCAGCAGTTCAGCCACAATTCACCATGAAATAATTTTAATATGCAATACATTCATGCGTAAATTACTTGACAATGAATGTCTAGATAATAGTCCTCGTAGATGTCTGTCTATTCGCGAATGTCTAGCAACTTTTCGATCGTAGAGTTTTTAAGATACGTGCGACGCCGTTCCACAGAAAAGAGAGAAGATCGCACGTTTGTGCAGAATCCATTCCCAGTTGTCTCTTCGGGATAACAGACGTTCAGCTTCGGTATCTCCCAAATCTAAACAATTGGTCGCACTTCCGGGATATGTAGCGCTCTGCCACGCTCCCAGATCATCTCGACGTCTAAGCCTCTCTACCGTGAGAAGGGTTATTATCATGTGTGATATCTCGACCTTCAGCCTCACCGGAATAGGTAAATTTTGGGGGGCAGGACTCCTGGGAGCCAGAAGGAGACTTGACTGCTGCGCCAATGTGCTAGGAGCTCAAAATCCGGTCGTGTTAAGAAGGGCTTGCACCAGCTAGAATTATCTGCAATTTGCAAAACTAATACTTATTGTGGGTGCATTTCAGGACCAGGATGATACCTTTTGAGATAATTTTGTCAATGTGACCCGATGGCTGGTTTATCAGCTGCAGATTCTCCAGGTAAGCTAGCCGTAGGAGGTGTTGCCGAAGGTCGACACAAAGGTGACCTAGTAGGAAGTGCTGGCATCCCGTCGCCTCTGAGTTCTGTTTGTCTCATCCCACGTTTATGGTCTTCGTTTCCAAAGCGCATGCAGGCGCACCCCCTTTCGTCCGGCGTTGCCTTGCATCCATGTCATGCATTGAATATCCCACCACACCCCGCTTGCCATGCATGAACTGGATAGTTTCCGCGACTCAGGGCTGGGCCGCTCTTCAGGGTCTACTCACTGGTTGATCATGTTGCCTCGGATTGGTTCAAGCAAAGATAACTATTCTCCTTTCATCCAATCTCAGCGTCTGGCCCTTATCTCCACCAGAACAGAGCCGCATTATCGGACAGCCTTTAATGCAGCCAACCAACGAACGTACCACTGAGTGAATGCTGTTTAGCAATTTCTGGCACTCCCAATCCGCCACATACACTATTGATTATGATGCAGCAATTGAGTTCATAATGAAACTGGGTACCTACTTATGCAGCTTAAGATATTATACTAGAATGCAATTAAACATATCTGCTTTCAATTTTCCTTCGCGCAATCCTAAAAGAAGATCAAGAAAGGCACATTAGATATTTTAATTCGAGGCACGTAGTTCGTGAAATGCTTTGAGAGCAACCAAGGAATTACTAATAGTGGGCAATGAAATCAGCAGATCATGACCTGCGCGTATCGACAGCAGGCTTGAGCAAGCCTGAGGAAAAGTCCACCAGTCAAGACAGTCCTCGACGCTTTCCGGAGCCGTCCTCAGTATCTGAGTTGGGCCTATGGTAAGGTGATCTGTTGACCTGCTGTCTTACTTTACAGTATCACTTTACTAGTCGGATCCTGCACTAGTTATATACCTAACTTGTCGATCTCATGTTATCGTCTGCTTGCTGACCTGATGATTTGGGGCATAGGGTAGCGGCTTTGGACGGGGATAACCGAGTTAAACCAGCACTAACTTTTGGAGGCTTCGACCCCCAGGCAGATGTATTTTTATAACGGATTCACGGAAATATCCCAGCCAGTCCTATATCAAAACTATTCGATTCGAAATTTACAGTAGATTAATTTCTAGGGGATTGCATCAAGAAGCCTCCTTTCGCGAACATCTAATGGCACTATCTGGCTACCGAGACCACTTGATACAACTGTAGATTTTCAAACAATACAATGCGCTGGTCTAAATGTCAAACAGATCATATCGCATTGCAGATCATTTACGCCATTGCGAGATTCCTGACATGACGTTACCCACGTGACGGTGGCTTATCCGAAGCATTTCTCCTAGCTTTCACTTCCGCATGAGGAAGGAAATCGGTCATCAAATCAAGCTAATAAAGCCCTGGGGTTGATTTTGAAGGAAAGGCTCGATATACATGCTAACTTCGCGGAAGTCAGACTCATGCTCCTCTTGACGTCGAGGATCTCCTTCGCGATGTTTGTTTACATCTCGCTTACGATTTGCCACTCCAGTTTTCTGACAAATAACCCGGCTGACGGCCGTGACCGAGTGATAGAGAGGAGCGGTTCAATGGAGCCATGTGAGTTTTGCCAAGTGTCGGAACTTGGTCGCAATATGATTAGTTGTATCTAAGAGTACTTTCTGCCATAATCCTAAACCAACGAAGGCGCATTGAGGGTGAACGACACTCTACTATTATTACTTCTGACCTATATCTATCTCCTTTGCGCGAAATCACAGGCGCAAACTCAATCAGAAGCAGAAAGATCAAACTTTGAATACACGTACCATAACGAATGTCTCGTGAGCACCTTGCACTATCTCCCATCAGCTGCCCCACCCTTTACTTCTGCACCTAAAAACCAAATACCTCTGCTTTTAGAGAAACCGTGATACAATACAAAGTCCACACCGCGAAAGAAACTAAAGTTCGTACCAGGAAATTCATTGATTAGAGATTATGAGGTTTCTGTCGTAAAAAGGGAGCAGATGATGATAGAAGACAACCAGCATGCAGAATGCTAGCATAGAGTTCTTCGGAATGTAACAGCATCTTCGTAAGGCTCTGTTTTGCTCATGAACCCGGACTCTCGTCTGTATAAATATATGCCAGAGTCTGGATACAAAAAAGATGTCTCATCTCTGGTCTTGCGGTTGTTATGAGGGCGTGGTAGTCTATGGAGAGCTTGGCGAGTCGACTGGGTGGTGTGATCCTGGTCCGGTGGTCGACGGGGATTTGGTAGCCGCTCTCCATCGAAGTTGATCGCACTATCAACAGGGCTTGTACCTTGAAGGCTATGGTCAGGTAGGGTTTGGGAAGCTGTTGGCGCGATATCGGTACTGCTGGTGGTTTCAGGGAGCGGTGGCATCGAGACGGTGGCCATGTCTTCAATTTGCTTTTTGGCGTGATGCCACGTCCTGGATGATCGCTTTGATGAAGTGCCATTGACTTTATCGGAAGAGTAATTTGAAGTCGTCGTATCGCGATATCTTCCACTTTTCGAGATCGGTACGCGCTTCTTCGATTTGTGCATGCTTCATTTTGGCGTTGGCTTGGAAGGTCACGGGTTCCACCCCTTTCCAGCAGATTTCGCCCCTTGTAACATAGAGATGCTTGAAAGGGCTATTATGATTCGAAGACTAGCCAGGTTTCTGATAGATGACGTGAGGGCACTCGGGGAAGGTTCCTGGACAAGTTGTTTCAGTATAAGGGCACTTGAAACCCTTCCACTTCGGATCGTTACATTTTTTGGAGTCATTGCACTTTATCTCCCAATTGTGTGGCCAGTATGGAAGATGGCGTGTGCTGCTGCGGACGGCATTGTGAGACTTTTCCCGTGATTTTGCGTCGCTCGTATCTTCGTCTGATATGCCTTGGGACTCTGCTTCTGATCGGGACTTGGAGTCTGATTCGGAAACGAAGAGGCACTTCGTCATGTACTTGAGCGGTGACATGGACTTATACCAAGCCTTGCTGGGATCCACGCCGCAAGCAAACGTACATGCACTCTTCGTACAACCCCGAAAGCACCGTCCTTTGCCTTTCCGTTTGGTGTGGTAGTCAACGATCATAAAATCGTCTCTGGTGGGATATGCCCGAATCGCCGTCTCGTCCATTTCCGGCGGGGTACGTAGCAGTATATCACCCTGGAGTGATGATTCTCTCTGGGAATTAGGTGGGCCGATAAGCCTGCAGCGGTCGCATGTCTCGTGGTAGTCCGCTTCATTCCTTTCAGCCATTCTCTTTCGGATGATTCTCTCGAGCTGCGTTTTCATCTCCAGCCAGCCTTCACATTCCTTCTCATCGCCTCTCTCAAACAACTCTTGTAGCGCACCAGCCAGTCTTCCCTGGGCCATGACTGGGCCATCCTCTCGAACCGTAGGAACAGGAAGCAGATCATTTTTGAAACAGAAGTTTGTCAGCTTACTATGAGCATCGCATCGATCGTGGGGGGCAAAAGCCAGTGCCCTAGCATCCCACAGCTTTTCCGTAAGATGTATGTCAATGATGGATATCGAGCCCTTCACTCGGGATACCCAGACGCCTTTTCCATGCTGCAAGTGATTCATTAAGAGGTCGAAGTCACCGTTCTCTTCTTTGGTACGGATTTCCCCCGGAACTGGCCACATGCCCAACGATGATATACTTGTGAGGATATAGTGATCCTTGTCAATGACCATGGATGACATTGCCAAGATTTTCATGGCGGATTCCTCTTTGATCTTCAACTCGGGCCCATCCCAGTCCAGGTCGTCTTCACTCAGAGGCAGCTCTGGTATCCAAAAGCTTACCTTGACTTGGGGACGTTTGTTGTTCCATTTCGGGATGTGGTAATCCTCTCCAAGTTTCTTATGAGTACCTTTGTCCTGGTCTCGACTCTTGCGTGTAAGAAATGCCGGAAGAGGTAGAGATCTTCGGCGAGGTTGATCATCCTTCTCGTGTGTTTCAAATTGATATAGACTTCGATACTGGGTAAACGGAGGCGCCCGTTACGACTGAATTCGGCGTGCTTGCGGATCTTCAAAAGGCAAGTTCTGGTCGGTCGGGAATTTAGTCTGTTGCTACCTCGGCATCATCGATCATTTGCCTCATGATTCTGCGGGCGGTCTTATCAAAGTGTAGAATCGCAACTTCGCCCTTGTTGAATTGCATAGTACCGTCCGCTTTCCTAATACATTCCAGGCCTTCTTCTGATCTCCAAGATATATGGGAGAGTGGGACACACATTGCTGGAATTGTTACGGTACCAGTGGTGGAATGTCCTAACGTGTTACTTGCGGATGTTCCCAGAGAAGACTCCCCACTGACTTGCGGAGCCATGGACTTGGTTGCGGTTTTGGACATGGTGCGGGTTGTGGAGGTGCACCCAGTGGGGTTGGTAAAGTGTGAGTAGATCTTACCGGATTGTTGAGGGCAGGAACTTGAGGTCGAGCGATGCTACAGAGTAGTTGTGGCCTCGATGGCGTCAGGTTGTTGCCGGATTTGAGATTACTAGCTGGTGAGGAGCAGTGTCAGCACACGTACAGGCAGACTTGAGAACGCCGAGGTAGTGACGCCGTATATTCCGTTCATGACTTCGATGTCGGGAATGTTCTGAACAGCGCAGAGACGGATTGGTATATCTCACTTGATTCACGTCGCATTTAACGAGACTGAGCACTTGAAACTGAAGGATAATATGCTGTTGGCCGGTGGTGGGTTGATATTGAAGTATGTATGGTTGCTATACGGTATTCTGTGTGCTAATGATGCCGAGGATGAGTGTCGAATGTCCTTCTACAGGTATTAGAAGCGTGACTTCACGAACTGCAACATCTAATTTGAAGCTTCTCAGAGACAACTTCTGAGGATCGCTGGTGGCGAAGCGACGAGTTTATTTCATTCTCCCTGTGAAAAGCAACATCAGTAAATATTCTGGCAACAGGCACCTCCAAGTTCTGGGCGACAGGTTGTTGCGTTTTGTACTCATCGTGTTGCGTCATCATGGCAAGGAAGAACGTTACTTACAAGTTCCGAAAGCGTTGCGAATCCAAATTTTGTTGTGACTCGAGAACATATTCATATCCGAGATTCAGTGTCTAAGTGTGCGCAATCCCCGTTGAAGCTGGGGAGAAGAAAAAGCGAGATGACGAAGGAATTTGGAGAATGCGGCTCTTCGATGCTGTATATGTATTCCATTTGTCCGGGTATCACTTACTCAACCATTCGTCCACCAATAACTCATTTCGTCATAAGCGTTCATCCATCTATTCAACGAAAAGTGATCGAAGCTCGAGCCGGTCTCCACCAGGTCCCAACCTAGACCCACAATCCGCGCTAAGCCCTACTATAGGGCAACGACTGAAATCCAAAATGACCGAATCCAGACCAGGTGAATTATCCATCGATCATCGTCCCTTCAAGGCGGCCACGCTCCAATGTGCGTCTAAGATGCTCGTCTTCTAATTTCCTCGCATTCAGTCGACTCTCTTCCAATCTCTCGACTCCTTTATTGATGTTCTCAATATGCACCGATAGAGGGATGTCGATGCGATCGCGTAGCAGCTCTGGAGAGCCGACTCGTTCGCGCAAGTCCTCCAGTCCAGCCCCCATAGCTTGCAAGCGAATGATGGTGCCGGAAACATGCGCGTACGCTGTTTTTCGATAAATGCTGACTTGTTGCAGCAAGTTCAACTTCTTGTCCATCTTATTGATCTTGCCCCGGTTCCCACCAACCATAGTCCACAACTCCGCCAAGACCTCCTCCTTCAATGCTTTGGTGTGCATGTCATCCCTTGTTGCGATTCCGTGAATCACGTCAAGCCGGTCTTCCAGATTGGTGAGGACCATGAGAATGGCCTGTGCTTCAGTAATTAAATTGTTGATCTCCTCTTCAACGATTCGAGTATGCTGAATATACTGATCGAGCAAGACACTCTCCGTAAACTTCACCGGCTGAAATGGCGCTAATAATTTGTCGTTGATGAAAGCGTTGATGGAGCTCCGAGATCCGTCTCGCTCTTGGATACCGTCAAGGACCCTAGTAGTCCATCGCGTAGTTGCGATAACGCTGTCGACCGCTCGACCCACATGACTATTGAACTTCTGCAAGTCATATGAAGCTATCCGAGCAGTCTCGATGAATCCGTCAAATTCGAGGACCAACTCATTTCTAGTGAAGTCAGTAATGTTCCTTGAATCAAAACCGGCTGCGGAGCACTTACTTGGAATGCAATTGTGAGTACCGAACAAGCTGACGTAGGTCTCGAATGGATGCTTCGCCGCGCTTCATATCCAGTGGTAGAGAGACTCCACCAGCACTCTCCTCCAGGACTTCCTCAAATTTCGATTGCACGGCCATCAAATCATTAAACTCGACTGGTGGGGGCGATCCATGAGAAGTGTCGACTCGATGGACTGGGCAGAACGGTAGGCTCAGTAATGACGCTCCAGGTATCCGACACAGCGGTGACATCGAGGCGTAGATGGAATTCGTAACGAGATTTCTGACAATGACGGCGATTCCAAACAGTAGCCATACAGCCAGAAAGTAGGAAAGAGGTTTCTTGAGCACTTTCAGAGCGCCAGTAAGAACATCCAGAAACCAGGACATGATTGCTGTAAGATGCTCAACCGCGACATCCACCATGTCTCTGAAGTTATTAGAGTCGCTTGGGTAAATAGGAGCTCCGTTTGATGGATCCTTTATCCTCGTGGGCTTTACTGGACTGGTGTTGCTCAATCGAGTATTTCTTCTCCTTGCTTCCAAGACTCTTTCTGCTGATTGATTTGCTCTTGTTTTCGCACTTCTACTCGTGGTGTCTGCCCAAGACCCGTCAATAGAGTCGAGGTCTAATGACGGCATCACGAGCTCTGGTTCTGGCGACTTATTCTCCCCTCTTGTCGACCTTCGAGGTGGCGTAACTCTGCGCGGAGGCGGTGGCTTGTACTCATCATCTTGCGGTGAATATTCCGGATCATCTTCTTCGCCTTCAACCACCCAGGAATCTCCCAGATGGAGCTTCGCTTTGCCAGGCGGCATAGTGAATCGATATATGTATCTGTTAGTCGCTTGAGCAAAACGTGTTGCGCGAAATTTACGACCGACTTCAAGATGCGGTCCAACGTTTCGGAAATAATTTGAATTAACTAGAAGATACAAGAAACAAACTTGTAATTTTCAAGATCGAAGGGTTGGCAAGAAGTACGAGACGTGCCATGGAAATATAGTATCTCACCAGGCTGGTTTAGACTCGAAGTTCGAGGGTCCATGACGTTGCCAGCTGACCCTGGTCGCCGCGTGTTGCAGGGATCACGACGCGCTTCGTGACGAGACGAGCTACTGGGATCCTCAAATAAATATTTGGAGACCGGTACATCCATCCAATGTCATCGCCATGATGCGCTCCTCGAGGGCTCTACGCCTATCACAGATCAGATCAAGACCATCACACGTTGTGTATCGTGTTCCACGTCCTCAGTCTGTACGGAATGGCTACTGTACGGTCTGCGAAAGCCCAGCGGGGAAAGACACAGCAAAGTCAACTACCAACCCTCCAACTCCCCTCGCAGACCATCGACAACTAGGAATCGAGCAAGAACTCTTCACTACTTCAGTCTACAGTCCTGGATCTCCACTATTTCTTCCGAACGGTGCCAAGTTGTTCAACAGATTAACGAATTTCCTCCGAGCGCAATACGACCATTTCGGATTTCAGGAAGTCATTACACCGACGATATATAAGAAGTCGCTCTGGGAAAAGTCAGGACACTGGGATAACTATGCGGATGACATGTACTCGGTGACTGGCCGTGGTGCCACAGGGGAGAAGGAAGGGCGGCAGGTGGGTGAAGATGAGGAGTATGGGTTGAAGCCCATGAACTGCCCAGGACATTGCTTGATCTTTGCATCGAAGCAAAGAAGCTACCGGGACTTGCCTATAAGATATGCTGATTTTAGCCCTTTGCATCGAAACGAGATTCATGGCGCATTGAGTGGGTTGACGAGAGTACGGAGATTCCACCAGGACGATGGACATATTTTCTGCCGGCCATCTCAGATCCGCCAGGAGATTTCGAGTACGCTCGAGTTCATCAAGATGACATATAATGTGTTCGGACTTGGGCCGTACCGCCTGGCGCTTTCGACGAGGCCAGCAGATCATTTTATTGGGACGGTGGAGGAATGGGACAATGCCGAAGCGGCTTTACGAGAATCCTTAGATGCTGGTGAGCAAGTCTGGACAATCAATGAAGGGGATGGAGCATTTTATGGCCCAAAGATTGATGTCATTCTAAAGGATTCGGATGGAAAGGAACATCAGACTGCAACGATACAACTCGACTTCCAGCTACCTAAACGCTTCGAGTTGGAATACCAAGCGCCAGCCCCAGAGCTTGAGCAGAAGGGAGAATCAACGACCGATCATGCTCTGCTCAACGTACAAGGACCAGTAACTCCAGTCCTGATCCACCGAGCAGTCCTGGGCTCTGTCGAGCGGATCATGGCTCTGCTGATCGAACATCATAACGGCCATTGGCCATTTTGGTTAAATCCTCGACAAGTGATGATCATCACAGTGAACGACCGTCAAGCCGTAGTGGATTATGCTCAAAAATGCAAAAGGTCTATCCAAGGTCTGGGGTCAGCAAATGTTGCGAGCAATGGCTCCATGACCATGAAATCGCCGAATCGGATCGCTGTCGACATAGATGACAGTCCTCGATCGATACAAAAGAAGATCCGTGAAGCGAAGCAGAAACGCTACTCTGTCATCGCAGTGGTGGGTGAAAAGGATGTAGAGGCGGGTCGTCTCGTCGTGGATCTCACGAATATTCCAAAGGCTGAAGAATGGATGCCGAGCCATCCAGCGCTGAAACGTGCCGCGAACTTACATTTGTCCATTCCATCCAAGGCGAAAGATGGCTCACCGATTAGGGCCGTCCATGGGAACTTTGAAGATCAGTCGTCGGTCAAACGTCCGTTGGGGCTGCCGAACTTGGCGCCAGAGCAGTTGAAGAGCCTGCCAATATCACCGATGGACTTGAGTAGATTTCTGATCGACATGGTGAGAGAGCACAGATAGTATATGGACATTTGTGACGTTGTAAAATACTGAGTGGGTGTACATTATGATCATACAACAAGTAGAGATATACTCTAGCCAGAACATCTTGGCTTCCAACATATTTTGACCTTCGATTCCCGTACTTTCTGCCGGTCGTGCCGGTCAAGGCAACTCATGATATCATCCATAGACTACAATAACTCCGCGCGCCCAGAAACCCCCAGCAAAATCCCCCATTACCACGTCCTATCCCAGCCGGCCCCATCCCATTCCATTCCATACCATATTTTGTGATAACCCAGCAACTCCTCCTTCCTACCGACTGTCTTATTATCACCTCCTCATCCCGTCCTCGACATGCCCGCCCAACCCTTCAACCCTCTCAACCAACCTCTTCCTTTCCGCAAGCTGCGCCCGTATATAATCCACCGTCTTCTTCAACACCACACTCTCGCTCCTCCCTTGTCCTTCTAAGCCCGGTACGAGCTCTGTGAGACGGTCGAAACCTTCGCGGATAGCTTGTCTGCGCTTTTGTTCTGTGGGAAGAAGTGGTTAGTTACTTGACTGCGCGTGGGAGAGGAGATGAGGCAGTGAAGTGAAGTACCGGAGGCAATATGATTAGCTTTCTTCTCATGCTCCGATAACCTAGGCTTCTCATCCAATCCGTTTGCTGATCCAGGATTTGCAGAACCCTCGCGCGGAGGAGATGTCGACATCTTCTTTCCTTCCCTTGCTCCTCTCTTCCTTATCACTTCTATTGTCGCCTGTCTCGCCCTCTATTTGTCCTTCTTTCCTTTTCGTCGTTATTCACACTATCATGCGCTCAATCCTAAAATGTAGAAATCACATTGCACACGCTGGGAAGTGTTCTGGCGGAGAGCGACGTTAATTTGAGGAGACGTCGATGTTGATCACTCCGCACTATCACATGCCCGACGAGGCTTGCTGCGAGCTTGTTTGAGGCTAGTGTAGCAAGGGGGCCCACTTTAAGTTCAGCCTTGCAGCTTCCGAGGTGTGGCTGAGGACGAGAGCAGGGGAAGCGAAACTTCAAACAAATAGAAGTCAACATAGACTATACGTCATGGCTTCACTGAGATACTGATTGTGTTTGAGTGGGGAATAAGTCTCCATCATAGGACCACTGAATGTACAGCAGGAGGGAATTTGCTCATTAAGGGCAAGAAGCTCCTGGTTTCCACGCCTTGAAAAGAGCTGCTTTGGGGATTGCAAAATGACCTAGTCGATGTAAAGGAAAACAATATACTTGCATGTTCTTCTTGGTTCTCCCATAACTAACCACGAAGTCAAGATAACTCGGTTCAACCATCAAAATCGTCAACCCATGCCTTGGCATGGATCTTCCAGACCCCCTGTATTAAGCGAATGCAGGTCTCACGAAAACAAACAGCCCACATGAAACCTCGGGATCGAGAACCCTACATCTTGTACAGCTGGCCGAGGTGTATCAACACCAGATTCAAGTCCAAATGTTCCCAATTTTGCAGAAATAATCGAAAAACAAACGGCCCTTTATTCCGTGAAGGAAGGTATGGAGCCTCAGCGTACTTCTCCAGAGTGCGGAGCACAATGTTAAATCTTCGCCTAATGTGGTGGTCATCTTTCGCATCTAATCTCTGCCCATTAAGAAGCAGTACATCCATGAATGAGATACATCATTCATACCATATTACTATTTTGCTTTCCGCGACAAGCTGAAGGAGAATGATCCCAGAGAAGCTAAGGTATATGGAAACAAATCAAATTAGCTATCAAAGCTCTAAAGTAAAAGTGGATGTGTATATGTAAACCTCTCAGCCGAGTCGCATTCAATCAGGGCAGTAAGACTGCTTCCATCTTGCACAATAAAACGGCTACCACAGCCGTCAAAAAGAAGCAACCACGCCCTGACCACTCTTCATGGGGTTCTCAGCAATGATGGGATCTCAGATCCTAGGAATAGATGAGGCTGACCACAACATCGATCTCCTTAAAAGTGTGAAAGCTAGAGTGACGAATCAGCAATCGATACACATAGAAGTCACGAGAACAGATGCTAACGGTCATCCTCTCGAACAGTAGCAGAATACCACGAGCCCTCATCATATGTTCCCTTATCATTCGGATCGATTGCGAAGTATTCTACCGTCTCAAGTCAGCAACTGCCAAAGCACCCAAGCGACAAACAGTACATGCGTCCCGGCTCAGGCTCCAGAAACAAAGTCGGCAGTCCCTTCAAACACTTATACCTCATCGCCAACTCGGGCACAATACGACCACCGCCGACATTGAACCTCTCACTGGAGCCACTTGCAGGCGTTGCACGAGCAACACCGTCTCCTGTCAGTTGATCAGGCACCGAAAGGATGCCCTTGTGTGTCTCAATTTCCAGAACCTGGCCAGTGACGCTGAAACCAATGAGAGGCGCTTATTGGAAACCAGATCCGTTGATTGCATAGGGCGTATTTGGGCTGCCAACAGTTGTGGCTGCGAGTGTGAATCTGCAGGTCAAGTCTTTCATGGGGACGTTCCAGCCGATGAACGCGCCATTACGGCAGCTGAAAGAGTTCAGGAAGGGGATGCCGCAGAGGCCGCTGAACGGTCCACCTTGAGGTGTAGGAGTGGCGAGGACTGCCGCGAAGAGAGAAACGATACCGAAGTTCGGAGACTGTATCCCGATGCTTTTGAGGATTCTCTCACCTCTGGCTTGTCTAGTGCTGTTTGTGAACGAGGACTAGAAAGGCTCAAAGCTGGAGAGGTGTACAAGGGTGGTGCGAAACTGAGGTAGCACGGCAGGAACATAAACACGGGCATCAAAGAAGCAAGACCAACTCGACAGTTCTGGGATCTGCTGTGAAATCTTCTGCATTTGGGGAAGGTGCAAAATCCCTTAGCTTCATAAGGTAGACATGGTTGGGCAGGCAGGTACGAGGGCGAGCGATATTCCACAGTCATGGCTTGATCAGGAAATATTTATATTTCAGATATTGTGCAGGCCGTGCATGCTGAAAAGTGTATGCTTGATACCATTATTTTGTGACTCTTGTCTCAAGCAATCTCTGATGAACAGAGCTGGAAATTAAGTATGTCGACTCCTCAGCCTCTAGACTGGCAAGCCATCGCTGAAGCGAGAGTGAACAAGCTGCAGAGCAGGCTCAGAATGTCGACACGGACATGAATGACTATAAATAACAGATAAAGTAATGATAAGTAAGTTGGTGCTAGATGATGACAATATAAAAACTTTGTGAGCGCCTCTGTGACGCCGTGAGCTTTCCAGTGGGGTATCTAAAACAATTTCCAATCCTCCAACTTCAAGTGATAAAACGAATGTATACTCCAAGTGCGATGCGTGCTCCACTAAGCTTCAATGGAACGCCTCGGATGCATATACCTCCCCCACAAATAGAAATGATGTCGCTCAAAAAAAGGCTGTGTCGTGGTCACGTGTCTCGAGCTCCTGGTCGACGATATCCTCATACTGTGATGCTGACATGTTTCCTGCCCTCTGCTTCTTCTAAATGGAATCCGAAGACCAATTTGAAGAGATCCTTAAGAAATGGGTACTGCCCACTCCGCATCATCCACCCGACACTCTTTGCTACGTCTATCGCGCTAGCATTCTTGCCAACAGCTGGTAGAGCATTCGAGCTTCTAAAAGTAGGGTCGCTCAAAATCAGGTTTCGATATGCTGCAAGCAGCTTTGCATGTGTCGGTAATGAGCCAAATGACCCTGTGGGTAGAGCCTTGATAAAGTTTTGAAATGCCGGTGAGTCGGCAGTATTTGGTGTAGCGCTCGTAGGTGTTGAGCGAGAGAAGCCGACGTTCATGGCGGCTTTGAGAATAAGAATCTTTAGACGGGTGAGGTTCGCGTCCTCGGGACTGGCAGCAGTAGTGATCGTGCTGGAAGATTTCTGACTTCCTTGAGAATATGATGATGAAGAGGTTGCACTCGACCATCTCGCGTTGGAAGCACGGGTACCTTCGGTCCCAAGTACAAGAATGTTAGGAATGTTCGGTGAATTTGCTTCGGGAGAAATTGGTGTATCTTCGAATTCGGTTGTGGGTGTCTCTGGTTGATATCTTGTACGAGCATGTTCTGGATGCTCTGGGTTCTCGGGTAGACTTGGTAGACTGCTACTCTTGGTGTGAGATGATCGACTCATCTGATCGGATATTTGAGTGAAGGTTGTTTGCGATGGTCTTGGCGTCCCCCGTTCTGGACGAACCTGTGTCCATCCTTCTCTGAAAAGGTCGCATAGCTCCCAGCATGCTTGCACAGCTGATCCAAGAAGCTCCTCATCAGGAGCTTTGCCTTCTCGTCTGTTTTGGCGGAGGCTGAAGAGCATCTCAGCCAGGCCCCAGCATGCTCGAAGCAGAGTATCCGTCTCTTCGGCTAATTCGTTCCGTTGTTTCATTAGCCTATGGCAGAGAGTGATGTAAAAGTCCAAGGTTCGTTCCCGGAAGGCTTCAGGCAAATTCCGGTCATGGGTGTTGTAGAGATGGTTGTTCAGCTCAAAGCTGACTCTCAGCACCGAGTCAGCAATTTCATCCTTCCGTTGCCGAACGTCGAACAAGGCTTGGCAAAAATCCCGACAGAGATCTAGCGTTGGTCTAACATGAAGCTCATGATTGTCGTCGCGACTATCGTATAACTTCTGGCATAGCCTCCAGCAACATTTCCAGGCAGTTTCGTGGGCATCTCCAGTTCCGGAATAGCTGAAGATTCTCTCTCGATGAATCGAGCTGAGGCTAGCGAGGGTATTGCAAAGGGTCCAGCATTCATGAAGTGCAGTCTTCAAGGCATGGACTTCTTCATCAGAAGTATGAACTGTTCTGGCATCGAATTCATCTTCTTCAGCATCACGATGCTCTTCCGGAATCCCTGCAAACCATGAGTAATGCGGATTGTTTCGGAGGTTGGAAGAAGGCATACCCTCAAGGCTGTGGGCGCTACTGGATCGGACAGAGCCACCATAATCGCTGGCAAGAGCCTCGACTTCTTGTCGAGTCTGTGCTCGTGGTGTGGCATTTTCCAATCCATATTTGATGGGCGTCACATCTGTGGAGATTGGAGGCGGAGAGACAGGGCTGGGTTGGGTGTTCTGACTGTACTTAGAAAAGTTTGACAGTTGAGGAACGCAACTCACCTTGTCCTTTGGGACTTGTAGGTCTACCCTGATGGTAGCAGGTACATTTGCCTCTTGTTGATATGGAGTAGGAGTAGATCGGTCGGCTCGTGGTGGTTGTATGGGCAGATTCTCAGGCAAATTCTAAAACAATCAGCATTTTGCCTTTCGACTGAGACGTACACTACTCACAAATTTTCCGTACCCCTCCGGTGCATGTATGACGGAGATAGATTCATCTTCGAGTGAAGCTCTGAAATGATCAGGTAGATTTGTGCTGAGTCTCTTCAACTATAAATAAGTCAGATATGCAACCTTATCTTGTTGGCCGCACCTACCGTAGCCTGCGAATCGGCAGATCCAACTATTCTTGGTGGTGAGGGCCTTATTTCTTGCGCCTGCACATCATCTGCAACCTCGTCTTCGATTTCTGTTGTCTCCGTCCCGTTCGAGGTGACTGGAGACGGCCCCACCATATCACTTGGACTTGTCATTTGCAAACCGTTCGTATTATCGTCAATTGAGTTAGGTCGGAGATGGGAGGACTCTTGTGAATTGCGCGCCGACCTAGCATTGATTAGCAGGCAGCAGGCAGCAGAAAGCTTAAAGATCGCATTCACATACATTGTTTGGTATCGTGGAGAGTTGTTCATGGCTGGGGAGTTTGGAGATAGAGAGAAGTCTGTATAAGGAGAAAAGGCCGACATGATATTGCCTGGAGACGATGAGAGCAGGGGACTCTCCAATGCCATTGTTGGCGCAAGGCTCATATGCGTGAATCCTAGAATGGCCTTTAGATCGGTCCCCAAGGCTGGTTATGAAGAAGAAGAAAATCGACCTGGCTCAGGCGCAGGCAGGCAGGCAGATAGGCCCCAGAGTTGGTGTGGGACGGTCAAGGCTGAATGGAGCTCTCGGGAATCAGATGCTGATAGCTCTCCAGCTGAGGGCCAGACTAGACGTTGGGTTTGTCAACGGACAGCAGCAATAGCAGCACACTCGCAGTAGTCGGCCTGTGGGTCGGCAATGGGCCAACTAGAAGCAGTTGACGAAGGTACCGCAGGTACGTTGAAGTAGTTGCATATCGCAAAGGTATGGATGTATGTATGTATGAATTTCGAAGAAGCTGCTGTGCCGCATCCGGGCCTGACTGGCTGGGACTGCACTTGACGTGACTCTGCTTTGCTTGCTTCTCTTCCAGCGAGAAGACAACGCAACGTTCGTTCGGCTGGTTACACCCTTGCGATCTGATGCCCAGAATCGAAAGCTGTCTGTTCAGTCCAATCCTTGTGTGGTGCAGCGCAGCGCAAGAGGCGTGTATCGATTGCGATTGCGGTGAGGAGTCGCGATGCGGTCTCTGTCTTGGTCGCTCACGGCTTTTAGTGCTTCTCACTCGCGATGAGAAACCGGTGGAGGAAGTCTGGAACCGACGTGAGCATTGGGCGAGCAATCGATTCGTATGGATCCGTATGGGCAGCCACTGCACTTTGGCCTCAATTCGGAATAGGCTCTGAAGGCAGGCCAAGTTGGTGATGCTGGTGCAATGCTGCAGCTGGGATTACATCCAACGAATCAGCCTGTGAGGAGCGCGTCTTTTGATCGCTGGCTGCATGACGCTTGGGAATCTCAGCGCTTAACAGAGGGAGGGGCTGGAGAAGGAGAGACATGACAGGGAACCAAGCCAGGGGTATGGCATGGACCACCAAGATGCCTTGACTCTCCTCTTGTTCTCCACGTTCCACTGTTTGAATTTCTAGCCTGGCTCTGTTTTATCACTACTTTTGCAATTCGAATCAAGTACTAGCACATCAATGAAGGAATTTGAAGTTATAGACAATTAACCGAATATAACCGAATGCCAATTGAGAGGCCAAATGTTGGAAACATTCAGACAAGTCTTTCTCAAAATCCAAGCTACAAACACCATCCAGATCCTCTCTACCGAGAGGAAAAGGCGCCAGACATAACCACCCGGGGGTTGGCTGAGCTGTACTTCCGTAAAGTCACATCCCCAGAACCTCCACTCTTGACTCCCATCCTTATCTGCCACTCCTCTCCCACTATTCCCGGCCAGAGCTTGAAACAACTGGTTTGAGGATAAACAGCAGATATGTGATAGATCAAGGGCTGAAGAAGACCCAGCCAATAGCTCCTCGAAAGTCACAAAGCCAGCGCTCAACAGGCGATGTGCTACGGCGGGAGGGTCCGTGTATGGGTAACAAACCAGCGGGCTCATCACCAAGAAGCACCCGCACTTGCAATCTAAGAGAGTTCAGAATGAGAACTAGCCGAGTTGATACTGAACCGCTGCACCGCACCCGTGGTGGTGGGCTCGGAGGAGGGAGGGGTCAAGTGTTGATCGACCTCCTTCGGAGAAAGATCGTCCACTTTCCAATATTCTGATGGCATTTCGTGCCGTGGCCTAGCATTGGGTCACCCTTCCGAATGCTTGCGGTCAGCATCGCGAGCAGAGAGCCACATTCTACTATTTCTTGGCAGGAGCACCTCAGTCGGTGTGAGCTCAAAAGCAGTAAGAGAATACCTCTACTTGGCAATATGTCAGCCCCACCTACATGGTCGGTAAGGGGCAAGATTCCGGTCCAGTACTTCAGATACGACAAACGAGGATCCATTGGTGCACTCGTTCACAAAAACGACAACCACTGCGAGAGCCAGTGAGAACCAGGTCGCGTCTGGGAGAGAAGTTCTGCATGTGTGTGAGAAGAGCCTCCACATCTCGATCGCTTCCCGCCAATATCAAACGTCTACGCCGCTTCTAGCCTTGTGGACACGCGCATAGGCGCTCATGTGGGTATACTAACCCTATAATATACAAGCACTGGCTTGTTTTCTGTCTGTTGGTTCCTCTCGCGTTGTTTTTAACAGCCTGTACGACCATCATCTGGAAAGATTAGCCTCGTAGAGGGCGGACGAGCACTGGTTTGAGGTTGATTTCCACGCCGACAGCATGAGAATTATGCGTTGTCCATGCAACGTAAGGGCACAGAGACCGGAGGAAAAGACTTTCTGAGACGGAGCACGTAGTATGGCGCGTAGAGACTCGCGGGTGTGTCGGCTGCTGCGGCGCGGGTAATTCTGGCTTTGTTGGATTAGAGGAAACATGACTGGTTTTCGTCTGATATTGGGAATCGATCTGCCTTCTAGGATTGATCACTCGCATTTGCACGCCTCCAACGCCTTCAAGTGCGCCATGTATGTAATGTAGCCGCCGGGCATGTGCCCTTTTCCCAAACTGAACGCCTGTGCCTCCACATCAAAAGATCAAATCTGCCCTAGTTCATCGCCGCCTTCTTGGTATCTCGGTCCGCGGGATTGTACCTGTCACAATATGTCAGATTCTAGAGTAGCTAGATCTCCGTTTGGCTTGAAAGGATTCGGCGAAGTAAATTGTGTTGTCGTAGTACGTACTTGAGGAGCTTCTCGATCAGGTCAACATGGGTCATGATCATTCTGCGGCAGCAATAACGTTTGCATCCTAGCTGATCCATAGCTTCTCTATCGAAGTTGTCAGCCTGCTGCATTCTATCAAAGTGCAAGCTTGACTCACCCGTCTTGGACTTGCGCATCAATGAGCTTCAGGTATCGCTCCCATAAATCTCCAACCACCTGCATGAAGGTTAGAGAAAAGCACAAGACAATAATGAGGAGGACATACCTTCCCGCAGGAAAAGCATCGCACAGGAATAATCATCTTGATCACACTCTGGTATCTGTGCAAGGTCAAGACAGTTGTAGTCGTAGTCGAACAAAGAGCCCTCGAAACTCGAAACTTGAAGGTTGCCGCGGTCGCGCTTTGCGATTCACAAAATTTCGGCGCTAAGATAAACCTTGACCGAGGTTTTTCCGCTCGTCGACATTTTTCGGCTGGAGTAAAAAAGTTCAGCCTCTTATCACCAAAACACCAATTCCACAGATGGACTCTGCCAACACCATGGCTTCATTACTGAAGCGCAAGAGAGCTCCAGTGGAGGTGCTGGATACGCCCAAACGATCCAAATCCGTGAAACAAGAATCTGGAACTCCTCTGCGAAACCCTATCCAAAATCCATCTTGGGAAGCAGCTTTTGATCCACCGCCTGTGATGGAATTAGTGAAGGTCAACACACCCAATGGAGATAGTAAGGAAGTGAACGGGCGCCCACAATCACCAGATTCAGTCGATTACGAGGACTTCGTGGCAAATGGGTCGAAGGAAAATAATGTAGTGGGGTCAAGCTCTGGGAGGAAGAAAAAGAGGAAAGGAAGAGGGGACAAGCCACCCGCAGAGCAGAAAGTCAAAGTCTCAAAAAAGCAATCGCAAAGCCGTTCAGAATTGCCTGCTCTGGTCAGTACCTTCAAGAAGACTGGAAAGGAGACGTGGAAACTTTCTGCATCGATTGGTGGTCGAATGATCAATGCAGATCCAATTTTTACTCAAGACGAGAAGTAAGTATGTGTATTTTATCTGCAGAATTATGTTGACTCTCGCAGGTTTCTCATAGTTGCACATCTTGGAGCTGTACATGTTTATTCAACTGCGAACTCACTCCTTACGCGATCGATCAAGCTGAAGCTCAACGAGTTGACCGAAATCCCCCCACGTATAATCGCTTTCTGCCTATCACCGACCAATTCCAACTTGTTGTGGGTTGCGTGCTCAGATGGATCTGTTTATAGTATCGACTGGACTTCTGGTGCTGGATCCGAGCAATATTGGGGTGTATCTTCAACGGGGTGTATCCATATGACTGTTGCTTCTATGGAATCTGCGGATCGACGACGGGATGTGGTTTTTACGACCGAGGCGCGAAAGGACGGAGGGTTCCGAATCACGGCGAACGAGTTGGCTCGACCAAATAGCTCATCCCAGACAGCCGCAAGGACCATATACACCTCGAATCAGCGAATTGATTTCCTGAAGACAGCCAGGGAAGGTTCAATCATCGTGGCCGCCTCTGGAAACAAGATCCTGGTGGGTCGTCTTCGATCAACCGAGTATGATACCATCGACAAGATACGATACGAGTTCCGAGTCTTCGAATCTTCCGACGCAATTAAATCTTTGGATATTCGAGTTACTCAGAGGCCTGGAGCAGAAGAAATGAAGAAGGCGAATCCTCTCAAAAAGATTCCCGTTGTCGACTTGGTCATTGGGGATGTCAGAGGTGTCATTTTTGTGCATAATGACCTGTTTCCAAAAATCTGGATTGGCTCGGAAGGGCAAATGTCTGGTGTTAGTCTTTCACTTGCGCCGAGGAAGCTTCACTGGCATCGGCAGGCAGTGCATACCGTGAAATGGTCTTTAGATGGTAAGTTCGGAGATCCCATGTTCAGGAATTAGTTCTAACATCGTTAGGTAACTACATTATTTCTGGTGGTACCGAAACTGTCCTCGTACTTTGGCAACTGGACACTGGAAAGCAGCAATTTCTACCACACATGGCAGCAACCATACAGAATGTTGTGGTATCACCGACAGGTACATCATACGCCGTTCAGCTTGCAGACAACTCAGCTATGGTACTATCCACATCTGAGTTAAAACCGGTCGTCAACATCGCAGGAATTCAAACAAGCGTTGTTGAGTCCGAGGCTTCGATCGAATCGCAAGTTGAGCGAATTGAAGAAGGCTTTTGGAAGCAGCCATTAGTGCAAAGAACGCCTGCTGTCATCAGTCCTTCTAACACCTCACAACTACTCCTTGGCGTCGGACAGACGCAATTAGTTCGAGCTAAGAAGCCATTGATCCTCAGCAACCCATTTCTACAAACACTTGACCTGGGTTCTGGTCACAATCTATCACGCCAAGCATTGACGAGGACGAATATCACAAGCATCAACGCAGCACCTGGTTTACATCGCATCACAGAGCCAAGAATCACACACATGAAAATCTCTCACGATGGAGACTGGCTCGCAACAATCGACGAGTGGATGCCTCCGCCAAGGGACATTCAAGGGACCAAACATCAGGAAGCAGATCTCATCGAACGCCAGCCAAGGAGAGAAGTTTACCTCAAGTTCTGGCAATGGAACACAGAGAGCTTGTCGTGGGAACTCGTGACGAGAATCGATGCTCCGCATACCTCAACACGAGACTCTGGAGATGCTGGGAGAATTTTGGATCTGGCTGTTGACCCAAGCTCTCTACGATTTTCAACTATCGGTGAGGATGGCATAGTCCGCATTTGGACCACGAAGACTCGTAAACGGGATGGAGTCGTAGTTCGTGGAAAGGACAATAAGCCACTGAGGAATTGGAATTGCGAGTTTGCAGTTGCTCTTGGCAAAGCAGAGCTTTTGGATGGAGCAGATGCCCCTGCACCTTCAGGTTGTGTCGCATTTTCCGAAGACGGATCGATTCTAGCTGCTGCTTGTAACAGCAATGATGGTCTTGTACATTTTCTGGATCCAGAGTCTGGCGCCATCCGCCTCTCCCAAACTGGCCTGTTCGAAGATGAGATTATCAGCATCTCATTCCTTGACCAAGATCTCATTACGCTTTCTGACAAGCTCATCGTCTTTGACCTCGTTTCCGAAGAAGCCCGCATCATAATCAAAGCTAGCGAGGCCACCAAATCACTATCCACTCGACAGAAACAAGAGATGATGCATCTCGCTGTCGACCCAAAAAGTTGCACCTTCGCCGTTGCTCTCCCTACCATCCGTGATCCAGCCTCCCTCCGCACCGCCACTTCGGAACTTGTTGTCTTCCACCAAGACTCACGAGAGCCTCAGCTCAAAGAAGCCTTCTCGACATTGATCACCGCCTTACTGCCAGCACTTAGCTCGGAAGGTTTTCTCGTTCTTGATACCGCTGCAGAGATCTCTTCTGTGATCAAGAAGGGTACGCAGAATATCACCATGCTCGCACAATCCACCTCAGCACTGCAGCTCGACGCTACCCAAGATGCTGCCGATGTCATGCCAATTGACCAAGACGACGATGATTTCGAAGATGCGGAGGAATATCCTACACCTGCTCCTACGCAAGATGGTGAAGATGATGAGGAGAATGATACCCCTGTTGTACCGCAGCAGAAATTGGCAGAGATCTTCAATATCGGACCGGCGTTCGCGCTACCGCCCCTGGAAGAGATGTTCTATCAGGTCGCGGATTTGTTTGCAGCGAAGCCACTAAAGAAGGAGGTTGTATGAGGGGCTGGGCTTGGATTCAGTGCATGAAGGAAGTTCTGGAGTTCTGTAGCATTTCCCCGAGGCATTGTACAGATGATTAAACAGATCGGTGGTTGGACAGGGAGGCAGGAAAAGTACGAAATGAAATAAATCACACACCCAGTCTGTTCTTCTTTTTCTTGCCGAGATTAGATGTATTACTCACATCTTTCAAGTGCTGTGTTGACTCAAATGACGATTCCGAATATCATTATCGACCGAGATCGGAAGAAGTGTAGCAAGCACCAAGTGAGGGCGGAACCGGCAAAGAAGACAAAAATAAAAATAAAAGTAGAAATGCCATAGTTCAGAGAGACCACATTGCTGCAAATCTCCCGTCTATGATAGGCAACGGGACCAAGCCACGCCGCTAATCAGAGGGATGACCTCCCCAAGCCAACCCGGAAACTACTACTACCTAGGTAGGTAGAGTCGAAGTCCATAGTGGGAAGACCGGCACATACGCACGCTGCAGCCGAAGCTCAACGGCCGTTTACAGGAAGGGGAATGAAGAGAAACCATGCATAGCATTGAGCTAGTCTGGTATGGTGTCAGCCCCAGGTGTAATCATAGGAGGCTAACTTACCGACTTCAAGAGGTTGTTAGTTTTGGCGAAAAACTTTCGTCTTTGCGCACAAAAGACCTCCGGCAATACTGCCGACAAATAAATGATTGCTTATTTAGTTATACATAGGAGCAACTGCAATGGAAATTCACTTGTCCCTGCCTTAGTGGCTTGTTTGGTTGGAGTTAAGCGAGAGCGGAAGAAGAGCTTTTGAGCGTCAGGACACCGTGAATGCTGCACCATGAAGCTGAACGTAAACCCAATAGAAAATTCACGCACTTCAAATCAATTACTAAATCAAACTGGCTTTACAATTTGAAGCTGACTCCAAACCATGTTTTGTATTAATCTTTATGATCTGCGTCGAACTGTACTTTCAACCTCAACGTCTATTTTCTTCCTCGATACCAACACCACAACTGCTGCATCGATCTCTCTCCAAACGCAACCGCAAACATGTCATCTAAATACGAGAAATGGACCGATGATGAATTCAAGACCGAGTGCAAGAAGAAGAACATTGTTCCTTATGCGAAAGTCATCAGATCAGAAATGATTATCAGCCTCGTTGACAATGACCACAAGACACAGCTCAAGAAAGTGACCCCGAGACGATCTCGATATTACGATGATGATCCACAAGGCGAAAAAGAAGTCCAGCAAATCAATGCCGAGCATGAATTGCGTCGAACTCATACCGAGATTGTATGGGATACCAAGATCAAATACCATCAAGACATGCTCAAGAAAGCAGAGCAAGGACGGGTCACATGAAGAGAACAGAAGTTGCGCATCAAAAGGCTTTGGCCATTCGTGCGAAGAGACTTGAAGATTACGCGTTATCATCGATGGAAGACAATAGCTGCATCAAGGATGACAGTGTCGACCAGTAAGTTTTCATCAAAAGCTCGAGGTTCATATTGGCATCCAAAATTCTCTTCGAGGCGTTTGGGACTACATGACAAGACATCAAAGTTTATAACTAATAAGTTAATAGATCTCAAACTACGACCTCAGCTCAGCCCGATGTTCCCCTTCCGTCAATTGAGCATGATAGCAATATCAACAACAGAGCACAGATCGAAGGCGATGCTTTCGGTCTCAAGTCGAACACAATGCCAGTGACAGGACGTGGCGATGACAAGCAAGACGAGAAGTTGTTCTTGACACCAGATGCTGACAGTGAACGCCTCCGTCAAGAAATGCTCTCTCTGGAAGACTTCATGGAGAACACTGACTAGGTACGCATCACAAAATCTCCACTTATTGAGGTAAGGCATAGACACTGATGATTATGTAGGTTGGACAGTTGGACATGAACAGCAAGCGCAAGCGTTCTGAAAGTTGTGCTTCTGATACTCATAAGAAAACTCGTAGGGAAGAGGCAGGAAGAACTTGAATCTATTCGAGATGATGTAAGTCAAAGACACTTTGTTACGATTAATTGATACTCAAGCTGATATCAAGGTAGCTCTCCAACGGCAAAAATCAATAGCGTCTCGCTGGATTTATCCCTCGGAGATGATCATTAGGAACACCAGTGCTTGTTCATACTCAAGATCATGAGGGTCATGTACTTTCCCACTTGGCTTTGTGATTGGAAGTATCGTCATCGCTTCTGTGAACTTGGCTGATACAGCTTGCAGTCTATTTTGAGATTACATCTCCTCAACACAGCTGAGACCAACTTTGTCGAGGCGCGACCGACGTTGCATGTCACAGTGGTGGCCTTTTCCCCCCTGTCATATGTTGCTCTTGGACTAGTACATTGGCAGGTGTGGCCTCACCAGGAGTCCTGTTCTGGGGGACGCGCAACATTGCAGAAGGCTGGGAAATTTTAGCGTGGAAAAGGAATGTTGATTTCGTCATGATGAAAGTATTCGAAATGAAGAACACTCATTGCAAAACTTATGTCAATGCTGAGCATGCTCGTCGTGTATACTCGTGTGCTTGCCGTGCTGTTCAACGCCACATCTGTAAGGGAAGCGTCTTGTGGTACCGAGATCGCCGAGATATCCATCCGACAGAACCAGTACCTATTCGTCTTCACGATTATGACGGTTATCTACCTGCCACTTGGCTTCGTAACGGTAGGCAGTACCTCCTTGAGTCTTCTTCCATCGGTGACCACGGGATCATCGAGCCGAGGTCTATATCTCTCACACTTAAGAGGGAAATCGTCGGAGGTTGTAAGCAGATGCAAGACTAACAATTTGCAGTCCATCTTCGGCATGCACCTCTTCGATACTGACGACTCCGGTGTCGTCGCCGCTCGCCCCAAATTCTACATCGCACTTGTGGCACTATCAATCTCGACGTACATTACTGCAGGCTTGGCTTACTGGCTTGTACGAAGCAGGAAGAAGGATGGCTCTGGCCGGAGAAACGGGCTACCGAAGATGACCCCAAAGAAGCAAGAACAAGGCTTGGACTCAGGGCCTCCGGAGATTGATGGGCAGGGTCACGCTGAGAGAGGAATATCCGCATTGCTGAAGAACGGAATTAAAAATAGAAAAGAGAGAGGTGCGGGAAGAGATAAGGGCAAGGGCAAAGAGGCAAGTACGATGGTGTAGGAAATACACTCGCAAAAACAGTCAAAAGCGAGCGATCAACTGGGCTCAAAGAAACGCTGGAAATCGAGAATTCATTGCGAAAACATGTCATTGTTGAGGCACGTCCATGTGCGGTCATATGCTTTCCTGTCCGCCATATCATACAGCCAACCTCCAGAACCATGTATGCACGCAATACCCATCCATCCTCAGCGAAAAAGCCATCCTTAAAAGCAGACCATGCCAGACCAGACCGTTAAACTCCAGATTTTGCCATGGGAATCCGAATTGAAGAAGCAAGAAAGAGAAAGCATCACTCTACGCCTTGGCCTTTCGTCCACTGCGCTTGACAGACGAAGCGGCAGCAGAAGCGGGAGTCCTGCCACCACGCTTGGCAGACGAAGCTGATGCTGGTGTGGCAATTGACTTCCTCTTCTTGCTGGCGGGTGTTTTTGATTCCTCCTCTGCGGCAGCCATGGATGGACGGCCTCGCTTCTTGCTGGCTGGAGTTGCGGTGGTAGCTTCAGGAGCAGCGGAACGGCCGCGATTCTTTGGTGTCTTTACCTCCTCGACGGTCTGGACTTTGGCAGGACGACCACGCTTCTTAGCTGGAGCAGTAGCATCTTTTGCCTTAGCTGGGGCTTTCTTGGTAGTAGGCGCAGCTTTCTCGGCTTTGGCAGCTTTTTTAGCAGCAGTAGCCTTGGTTTTTGGCTTAGTCTCCGCAGCTCCCTCAACTTTTGCAGGTCGACCTCTCTTCTTTTCCGCCTTAGGCTCCGCGGCAGAGACAGGTTCTTTAGCTGGTCGACCGCTTCTCTTTGCGCCTGTCTTCTTCGTGACCGCACCAGCTTCGTTGATCAGAAGAGCAGTGGGTTTAACGATACGTCCAGTCCGGGTCCGGTTTGTGACTGCCTTTGCTGCCTTTGCCCTCTCGGCCTCTCTCTTTGACTTCTGAGCCTTCTTCTCGGCCTCGGATAGTGCAGGACGACCTCGTGGCTTGCCGCTATATGCGGGCTTGACCTTCTTCTCACTGTCCGGTAGCGCTGGACGACCAGCCTTCTTAACCTCAGGAGCCTTCTCGTTGATCAAGACATATGCCACCTTCTCCAGTTCGATAGGAGTACACTTCAATCTTGACATGACAGTCTGTGCTTCGGCGAACAGCGTCTCGAACTCCTTTGTGTTGTACTTCGGCTCCACCTTCTTTCCATCGGCAGTCAAGTAACTGAACAGCTCGTCGCTGAAGAACACAACGTTTTGAGGATCGTGAATAGCGAGTAGAAGCGAAGCAGTGGCAGGGCCAATACCCTTCAGAGCGGAAAGTTTTGAGATAACCGTAGCGATATCCTTGTTGTCCTTTGCGTAAGCAGCGAATGCGTCCTTGGTGGCATCGGCGACGGATTCGTTCGTGTTGGAAGCAACAAGCTTGGGTAAAGTAGGGCGGAAAGCACCGTGGTGGCTGATTATAGGTCAGTTGAGTCACAAACAAACTTTGAGCTGAATTGCATTTGCGCCGGAAATGCGGCTTGCCCGGTTTCTCAATGCGCCGAAAGTCGTAACAGAACGAGGCGTCGTGCAATCCAAATCAAACATCAGAGAATCTTACATCTTCCACTGTACGAGCTTCTCAACATCCGAAAGTTCCATGATACGTCCAGTAACCTTCGAGAAATTCATGGGCGCAGTTTGATAGCGATACTTATCGAGCTCCTCAACCGTGGTCGAACCATCCTTAGCTTTAGGACGCGTTAGCATTCGAGCCCCAAATACTCCTAAATCCGATCTAGGAAGGTGCCAAAATACTTACGAGTCTTTGCATGAGACTTCAAGGCTTCTGGATATCGTCCCAAAGCCGCCCTGAAGTCGTCCAGGGAGATAGTGCTCGCCATTGTTGATGATGAAGATGGAACGATCTCTTCTTTCTTCCCGAAGATTGTTCGAAGCATTCAGATCGAATGCCTGAAGACAAACTTCGTTGTCGTTTTACCGAAAAATGAGAAAGTGGTTGTTGAATATGTTATTTCCAGAAAAGAACCTTAAGAGGTTGGACGCGACCAAGGTGAAATCGCGTCGAGCAGTGGATACACATGGGATTCACTAAGCGAAGGACCCCTGCTTATTGATAGACCGAATGAGGTAGGCGGTGAAGGAGATGGCTCGATCGGCTGTCCTTTTTTCTCAGTTCCGATTTCCATCGTACAAATATCCCGCTCTGCCCCTCCACTTCAATAATCCTGCCACCAACCAACTTGACGAAAGTACTTGTACAATACCACACCTTCTCCACAGAAATTCGAACCTCGTCGATTAGCCACCAAATCGCAAACATGGGAAACGTAAGTTGACCTCATCGAGTGTATAAGACGGAGACTAACAGACCTTCAGGGAGCAAAGGCAGCCTCGAAGCGCGATCGCAAGGACGACAAGACCAAGGTCGCAAAGTCGCAACTTAAGGTTAACGAGAAGGCTATGGATATCCAGTGTGTTATCTGCAAGTCCACCTTCTTGAAGACAACTCGTGCGCCAGCGTATGTTTCGCCCATAATCTCTCTCATAATCAAAATTTGAGATGCAGGATTTTGCTGACACTTTCTTCCTTGTAGTCTCACCGAGCATGCCACAAACAAGCACAGCAAGACCCTCGCGGACTGCTTTCCTACCTTCGTTGCCGCCCCTGCCAAATAAATGCGCCTACTCGACCGACGACATAAGAATGGGGAGATGATTCGTGTATGAAGTTCAACAGACACGAGTTATGGCATGGACTGGATGTTTCTTTGTTGCGTTTTGCTATTCATATTTTTGCTGAAGAAGTCATGAGATGAATGAATGACATGAGCAGATGTTGTAGATGGGTTTGTTTTTGACTTGGCTAGCGACTGGCGCATAGGAGGAGTTGAGTTGCGTAGACAAACGGCTACGCATATTGTGTCTATGATAGACTCTAAACCTGTCCTTCAGCCCACTCTTACGCTGGCTTTCTGCAAGTGATAGTAAGCTAGCGCTTCATTCAATGTGCCTCGACTGCTTGTCCTAACCCAGCAGTTACAGGCTTGCCAGTTGAGGCTGGTGCAGTATTCGCTTTCTTGCTCTCAGATTCTTCTCTTTCCCTTTTCTGCTTCTCTCGAATCTCCGCAAGGATGTCAGGATACCATCTCTCGCCCACATCTGGATGGCTCTTGATCCTGTTCTTCAGAGTAGCCTCTCCCAAAGTTTTAGCTCCATTGCCTCCGCTGAAAGTAAACTCTACATCATCCAGTCGTCCTCCGTTCCTAGCCACGACCTTTCTTCGCATCTCCTTGATCTCTTCAGGCACTCTTCCAACTCCACCACCATTCTCCCAGTCATTCAACTCGTCGAACTCCGCGTCCAGACTGACCCCTTGGAAGAACGGCACCGAGAATCGCGCTCCTGTTCCAGGCGCTGGCGACAAGACTCGGTGTGTAGTTGACATGCATACGCCTTGAGTAAGAGCCTCCATACCTTGACCAATTGCCACCACGAGTGTATTATCAATTGGTGGACAGTCGATCCACTCCCCAGCCAGATTCTGTACTTGCAAGCCCTTGTGTTTCGTAACCTGCAACAAGTACGATGTGAACATACTATCTTTATGTGGTCCAACGCCCTGGCCCTCTGGCACTTCCTCCCCTTCCTTCCAAAGTCCCAACTCCTTCAAGTCCGGATATTTCACAATCTTGAGCTTGTGCTGTTGATCCACGTCGAAGTATTTATTGAAAGCTGTCGGCGACAAGCCAATGGCTTCAGCTATCAAAGAGGTAAAGAAAATAGATATCTTGCCCATTCGCGTGATATATTCGCTGTATACTGGCTTGAAGTTCGGAAGGAAGGACGGAGAGGGCCATTGTGTCGGTGCGAAGAGGTTTCGGTAGAGGGGTTGATCGGGGGTGCGCACCGGGTGGTCTGTTGAGAGGTCGATTTGCTCGCGATGGTCTATCGTGTGCGCTGTTATCTCGGCGTCAAGACGGGAGTATCCTAAGAACGAAGGTGCGTTCTTCATCTCAACTTTGAGTCTTGAATGATAGTTAGTACGTACATCGCTCAAGGCAGGGAAACAGAATAGCGTACTTCTCTGCCATTGGCAGGTCGAAGAAGGATACGCCTTCCTTTATAACCTGCTGCGTGAGCTCCTCCGGTATACCTACATTCTTGAGGTACAAGAAGCCCACTTCTAGCAACGCATGCCGGAGCTGATCCAAGAATTTGGGCTTCATGGAAGGATCTTTGGCCTCCGAGAGGTCTAGGATGGGAATAGTATCAAATGACATTGTGACCTTTGATTGAGGTGTGGAGAGATAACAAGGACATGAAAGGAGATGATATATACTTTCCTATCGTACGACGGATGGCCGAGCGAGTGCATAAAGGGTATCGCATCGCGCCTTTTGGATGATGTGCTCACTGGTGCCATCGATTGGAGGTCATAACCCCGCACTCCACTTCGGACTGGATGACTAAGCACAACCCTTCCTTATTGACTTACGACCAGTACTTTCATTTCTGTAGGTCTTGATATGGAAGCTTCAGATTGGAAGGGGCATTGGGAGGAAGAAATAACTCTTCCCATGTTCAAATGTATTTCTTCAATAGGAGGATGAAATTGTGTCGGTGACACTTAGCAAATCCTCGAACGTTCGCATGTCCTCTGACTGTCAACAGAGAGCAGGGCAACAGTCTGATACGGGAAATGGTCTAGATTCGTTTTTCAACTCTTGATAAATCTGTTGCCGAGACATAGCTCTATGTACTGGTTTAGTATTTACTATACTTCAGGCGTGCTGAGAGATTTTAAGAGAAACTCGTTCTGTCATTTGTGACCGAACGATAGCATAAAATTTAAGCACTAAACTTATAAACGATGTATAGATTGAAAATTTCACAGATCGAGATTACTACAACTATTGAGCCCCCAGAACATCACATATATTTGACTAGAGTTGTAAGTTGTGGCTACTATATCTCGTTTCTCAGAAGACACCATCTATGGTTACTTGCACTGAGAATGATATTGCCCTCTGAATTGTATTGGAAATGGTCCACATAGAGTAAAATAAGCTGTGATCCAGCGCCTTGCACTGATGTTTTAGTCACTTACGACATCTTCTGAGTATAGTTTTCTCGATGCAACACCAACGTGAGTGTTTTGTTGGCGGTTATGGACTCCAGAAATCGCTCATTTCGCTTATCAATCGCGTTTGTTTATTTTCGCGACTCTCCTACCAGCATGCCTCTGCTGTTCCAAATAGTATTTTCATAACGCGGCATGTCTCGTAGAAGTCGTTCGTCCGATGTTACCAGCGTATTTTACCTTGCAAAGGCATTTATTTAGGGGATAATTGTTTGCTGGCTAGACGTGTTGTGGTGCGTATTCGATTCCTTGACACCAAGCTCCCCCACTTCTCAATTTAGCCTCATCAGAAGTGCTATCAGAGCCCCAGCTCATTTTCCAGTCATTATCTTTGACAATTTCACCTTGTTAAACACGAAGGTGGTCTGGCTATCGCTTCTCGAAAGCGACAAAAAGTGACAGGCATTGACCTGGTCTCACCGAAAAGGGCAATTTTGGGCATTGAGGTGCCTCCTATGATCCTATGAAACTGAGAGAGCATTATCCTCGATGGAGACATCTTCACGAGTGTTGAGGGAAGACGGTGACGCTGAAATTAACGATGAAGCTGCAGTCGACTCCACAACCACCTCACGAGTGCCGAACGGCAGGACAATTGTCAACACCGCCGCGAAGTCGCATCTTCTGTATACTGGAGACTGCGAAAAATCTCCCTGGATGGGTGGTATTTCTTTGTATGTCTCGATCAACACTTGATCTTTAACAGATTGGAATGAACCTTGTGCTTTCAAAAGAGTGAAGGATTGCTCAACCTTGCAGCTTGCGTAAGTTTCGTTGACGAATGAATTGAAATATGGAATTCTGGTCAGGAGATTCTAGATGTTCTCCTTCTCGGTCCCGAATAGTTTCAAGTTTAGCGGCAGCTCGAGGACTGTCTCCGTCCAGGTTTCTGTAGTGCACTTCCCACTTTGAACCGCCTCAAGCGAAGTCTCGAGTTGTCGAGCCAGTCCCACTGTACATAATGGCAACTTCTACACTTCTCTTGAGGCCCCCAATTTTCAATCCAGTATCCGAAGTCCAATGTGCAAAAACATTAAGCCCGAGTCACGCACGAGCAGTTGCTTTCCACTTTACTATTCCTGAAGATGGTTATCCTCCGAACCAACATCGAACTGAAGCAAGCAACACCGCGACCGTCCGAGTTCCAACACACACTGTCACACGTAGCACCAACATATCGCATCATCACACATGCAGCAGCAGCGTAGATCACATAACGTCTTGCAGCTGCACTACAGAAGTCCCCTGATCCCTTCTTCTAGACTGTTCCCTGCCTGACATGTACTAGGCTCTACGCCACATGGCGCGGCTTTTGCAAGGATGTAAGGGACAGGAACAAGGACCAGCACTCGAAGCTCGACATGACATCCTCGATGGAGAATATCGAAGCTGAGCAATGCCTTCCGCACAACTGAAGTGACATCCGCCGCTGAGCCTGCATATGCGGCCGCAGCCTTGTAATTGTCACACTTATCCAAGCCGCAAATCTTCATTCCGAGCTTCTTGTTGAAGAAACCAAGTATGATGATATCATACACGATAAACCAACAAGCAGCATAAACTTGCCACGCCGCAAAGACCTAGATAAATACGAACAAGAAAAGAGGGAAAATATGCCGAGGAAATTGTTCACTTGAAGCCCAACTTCGCAATGTAAATCTCAGCCCGAGTAGCTGCAAGGCGCAAGCGAAGCACAAAAATTGACGCCGGCGCTACTGTACCGCGAAGGAGAACGAACCTCCAAAAAGCAACACGGCACTCCCGTCTTTCCTGCAAAACAAATTTCAGCCAGGCAAATTCGCAAAGGATCCCACAACGCCCAATGTCTTCAGCCAACAGAAGCAAGACATATCGCTTCAACGCAACGCATCCCACTCTCTGGGCGAATGTGGCTTCGGCAGAACTAGCTGCCAGTATCCTCAAGTCCGCAACTCCCGCTGAAGAAAGCGCTCTTTCGCATGCAGTCTAAACTCCACTCCGACGTGTGAGGCCAATAGAGTATCATGATATTTGAAATACAGAGGAGAAATATGCTTTGAAAGGCACTCGACTCAGCTTTCTGCAGGAAAGGATGACTCCAGGATGCTCTTCCATGTGCCAGTCACGTGAGCTCCATACTTTCTTTCACCGCTATCTGTGAGCAGAGATCGTCTTGAGCAGCAGCAGCAGCAGATAGGTGCGCATACTTGAGAGTGGAGTCACATTCGCATCTGCAACATGCGAGATTGGAGATGGTAGATCTGAAAGATAGGAAAGTCTTGGTTATTTGTCTTGTCTCACCCGGATATTTTTGCACACATCAGACCACCTCACTCAGCTGATGATAGTCAGATCGGAAGTCAAAAACCGGAAGGACAAAAGAGACATCAGTTTCAGATTATAATTCAATAATTGTTCGGCAATTTCAGTTGCGGACAAATCTATAGTGATTCAGCCAGAATATTGAAAGTCATAAGCTCATTAAAAGTGTGCGACTCATGCCAACGCCGTCATTCCCTTCATCCGTAAAGCCCAACCTGAGACAATTTGATTGCTCAACTACTTGACCCATTCCATTCCTCAACGCCCGTTCTATCCTATTTCCAGGTTCCCGACTCTTCCCATGCATTTCGCTCAAAATGAGTATTCATAATACGAGGCTGGGAGTGATTAATCACTCAACGACCTCCTCGCTCCAGTCCCCATCGCTGGCACCGAAGTGAACTGGTCCCAACTTCAAGAACCGCTTCTTCTGCATCAAGCTTCCATCACTGCTCAATGACGAAGACCGCCTTGTCTTCTCAACCGGAACTGCCGGCGTGGCAAGTGCCAGCGCCTCCTCCGTAACTGCCGGCTTACTCTCAACTGAGACTGCCTTAGTTGGTGAGGCCTTTGTGAGAGGGTACGAGGCGCTGGTTGTTGGTGCGAGGGAGAGGAAGGTGTGGGTTTGGAGTTGGGCGCGCTCTTCAGCGGCGGGTACGTTGTTTTCTTGTCCGGCGAAAGCGATAGCGATCATCTCGCTAGATGGAAGTGTAGATGCCATTTCGGTAACTCGTTTGTAGTGGAGAGTAAGTGAGTTGTGATCGGTCGACTCTGTTATGAGTGCGTAAGTGGAATATTGCTGACTGCAGAGTGCTGTTTGCTTGTGATAGTAGGCGGGTCTTTGTGAGAAGGCCGAAAAGAGGATTGAGGTCGCAGAAACGGCTTGTAGGAAGGGGATCTTTTGGGTCTTTGAGAGAGTAAAGAGGACAAGAAGGACGGAGGCACAGCTTTTATCTGAGAATTTCCCAAGCTGCTGGCTCAAAAGTAGTGCCGTGGGGGGAATTTCAGCGTCTGAAAAAGAGGTTGGTTGATGCACGCCCCCGTTATGCAAGCTCCACACGTGGGAGATGGATTGGTCGGGTGACAGGTAAGAAAACAATAGGGGATTCGTAATCGAATTGGATACGGACTCGATTGGAAATGCGAAACTTGTTGGGACAAAATGATAAAAGAAATGGTCAAGAGCATGAATATATCTAAATCAGAAACGACATCAGGTTTGCCGAAAAGCATATTTCCCAATGGGGCAATGGAACTTTAAGGAGACGATAATGATAGTCCTGGGGAAAGTTGCGCTATACTCCGAAATGATGTCTTTACATAGCTTTCTATTGGATGACTCCCCGCAGAGAAGAAGATAACTCGGAAGCAGGTGAAGATGGACTCCCACGCCATGTTTGGGTGGTTTGAGGGGTCTCAGAGGAGGTGGCCGACGAAGGCCATCACTAGCCGCGCTCTCCTTGCGAATAAGCAAAAAAGGATCGAATCAGCATTGATCACAGTCCTTGGTGGTTACTCAAATTGGTGAACTGTGGGGTCATGGTCAGCTGTTTGTCTGATTTTCATCCCTCATATTGGACTTTATGCGTGGTCGAAGGCGATACCCTGGAGGAAAACAACAAAGAAATGGGGTTATGCTGACAGAAACTGAAGAGATTCGGCACAGGCCGAGACAACCCCGCGAGCTAATCAGCCCACTTCGAAAGCCACTGCTGAGAAAACCCTTTTGATTCCTGGTTCAAGATCGTTGACGTCGTCAAGCCTGGCTTGCGCAAAATCTGGGGTAATCGAGAAGAACAGTGCCGAAGCCTCAAAGTCCCGATGGTCGATCCGTGAACCAATGATCAGTGCCGAGGTCTCGGTAGCGCTCGGCTAGTCAAAATAGAGCCCCTATTTGCATCGAGAGGCCTTGCAGTGACGAGCTGAATTGCATCTGATAAACACGAATCGGTCACGAGAGTCGTGGTGGCTGCTGGTAAGGAATCAAAAACGTCTGGGCCGGAAATAATGGAGATGATGTCAGTGCGTGACGACCTGTGCCATACAGTAGCGATTGCGGTTGCTGACTGTAAAAGAAAGGTGCACCAGGTGTCTGGTCTGGTTGACTGTTCCTCAAAATGGTCGTGATCTAGAGAACCTAAACGGTGTGATTTTTTCTGTCGTTCAAGGCAATCCTTCGGACGGATTCAGCCTGCAATAAATTCGTAATGATTATTGTGCCGTACGTGAGCAGACGGAAGGAGCTCCATTGGGTTATACTCGGTGACTTCGACGCCTTCAAGACCACTTGGACGAAATGTTGGTTTTTGGTCGGGCAGAAACTCGCTACTAATACCTCAATATCATACAGTCTTCATGCACGGGACATATGTATCTCTTCTGCATGAGCGGTCGGTCCGATGACCTGAACGAGTCCATTGAGATGAAAGATCCTAGCTGATGTCTGTTGATAGTGTGCAAGAGTTCGCAGACATGCAAGAGAAGATGTGCGAGACCATGCATAAGTGCAACATCGCCTTCTGACCTGATCCACCTAAGCTACAGCCATCGCCCAGCTATGCACCTTGTCGTGCGCGCCAGGAACATCCTACTTGCCTCATCATCCAACCATCGAGATCCGTGCGGAGGAACTATCTCTTTAAGCTTTGGTGCCGTCTCTGCAGGTGCAGTTGAAGAGCCATCTTCGGACGGGACAGTAAATAGTAGTTGAGGGCACTTGATCGCTCTCTATTCGAGTTGCGACATGTCGAGATCTAAAAGTCAGGAGAATTTAAGGCTGCAATCAGGACCGGTCCTGGTGGTCTGTGGTGTGAAGATCGCTTTCTGTACAACTTTTGACAGGCATACAGTAAGCTCACGGGAAGCTCCAGATTGCGTAGCCTCCAAACTCTGCGATCTGTCATGTAGGATCGATCCCATCCTCGTAAGCAGCACGTTGAGATTTGACGCGAAGATACTGGGAAGTGTTGACCTCTTTTGCCAGGTCCCCTGTCAATATTTTCTTTTGGCGCTTAATCTACGACGCCAATTCGCGAGGATCCATTCTCAATGGTGGCTGCCAGCGGCTTTGCCTATCACGGCATTCTTATCGATAATGGAGGTGATTGATGTTCTTACAACTACCTGAAATGATCGAAACGGAGATTTTCTCTTTTATCCGACGGTATCACGACCTGTGATTGATCCCCTTAATATTTCGAGACGGGTCAAATCTCGATGATGCAGCTGACATGTTTGCAAGTAACCGTGGCAAAAATAGCATGACATCGGGGCCTTGCAGCTGAGAGGTCTTGTGCTCCCTCAGGATTTTTTTTATTAATTTTGACCAAACTATCTTGCGAACTTCATTCTGTACGTGCGAGCCAGGTTCAAGGCTTGAAAGCTGTTGCAATATTTCCTCTCCGAGAGGGGCACCACATGGCACAGGGAGGGCTGTCCTAGCGTGGGTGGGGAAAGCCGCAGTGGATCAATATTCGATGAATGTTAAGATGACTTCGTATGATGTGACTGCTTGGCTCGGTCAACGAACGGGACATTGTGTTCTGGAATACCTGAATTCTCTGCGAATCGACATGTGCAACGGGAATATCAGCATCAGAATGTTAAGACTTTTGTTGAAAGTGTTGAATGGCGGCTGTGAGCGAGCTGTGTGACCACTGACTGGAATTCCATGCGGAAGCTCCGATCGGTGACAGTAATGGCCGAGTTGGGGGCGTCAACCGTCGACACCAACGGCTCTTGTTGGCCGTATTGGGGGATAATCCGAGGTACTCGCGATTGTGCATCGCATCCAAACCAGGATAAATTCGTGTGTGGACTAATCCCATCCGCCAATAAAAGCATGGGGGCCGTGGTCATTCAACCCGAATAATGATTTGCAAGATATCGAAACAGGAGCGTTGACATGAGGACACTCAAGACACTGACTGATATGACAGACGACCTGTGCAGGGGGCCGAATGGAGCAGTCAGATTGACAGCCGGCCGGCTGCGTTTGCCGAAATCCCCAGTCATTCGCAGAGAGACCAGTTGCACGAGCGCCGAACGGAGCCGTTACGAAGTCATAGTGAGTGGCTGGAGTGTTTAGTGATATCGACTCCTGATATGGGAGATAGGTCGCACAGGATCCAATAGGGACGGCAGTCGACCTTCATCACAGTTCAGGCGGCGCAACGAGCAAGCCAACAGCGTTGAATATTGACTGGGCCCTACGGCTGGCTGACGCAGGCAGGAGGCAAGTCTCCTCTGCCGAGCAGAGGCTCACGGGAGGCCACTCGTGGCGTGCTGCCAGAACTCCAACCAACCCCAGCAGTCAGCAACAAGCAGTCCATCAGAAAAAAAAGGCTGAAGCACAGGACAGCTTGCGGTTTTGGGCTTCGGCAGCTGTCTTCAAGAGACTCTTTGATGTTTGAAGTCCACGGCGCTGATGCTGTTTTCAACAGTTTCGAGACCATCGAAATTTGAGGAGCCTGACCACACATGGCATCCTTGTAGCAGGTAGGGCATGTTGTGAGCCGCGAGCTCGAATCGGATTGTCGCCATTCATTGGCTCCAATCCGGAGCCGTCGCACGCTGGCCCTGATACCCTGCCGTCGACCTCCCTGTCCCTCAGAAGCGACAGCAGTCGCGCTCTCGCCCTGCAACTTGCCTGCATTTGCTGCAGTAGTCGCGGTGGAGCATGGACCATGGCGGCGCGGGCTAGCCCCTTTGGAGCTTGGGTGAAGGGTTCTTGGCTACTCGAAACCCTGCGTATGACCAGGGTGCGCGGTGGAGCTCTCCTCCTCCATCTCCTTTGCCAGCACTCCAAGCACCACTCTCAGACTGGCCATGTGAGCTTTTCGAAATGGCGTCCTGCAAACCTTGTCAGCAGTGAGGATGTTCCTTGCCAATCCTGCCCATATGTGCTCCTCCATGATCCTCCTCTCTTTAGCCAGCTAACTTTTTGGCTCGGATGACGGATATGTGTGGGCAGTCCAGTCCCTTCGGGCCAGCCTTGTATAATATTTTTTTCTGTTCTGCAAAGTAGATTCCAACAAAACTCATCACATCCATCCGGAGAACAAACGACCACCACGACCAACAAGGACACACACAGGCCGTAGACAGGCATCTTGACCTCCCATCAGTGTTGCCGTCTACCTACATCCACTCTGGGATGGCAAACAACTACAGCTCGATTTAATTGAACAGACTGAACCATTCCCTCGGAATGGTGTGACGGTGTATAAAGCATTCTGCCGTTCCTGATGTTTTCAAAAGATCAAAAACCAAAGCAAATCCACAACTCCTCATAGCTTCAGCTCGCCGGCTTTACTCAAACCTCAACAGACAATTGAGACTCGATCTATCACAGCTCTCGCACTTGAGTATCCCAAACATAAGGTATGCTCTGGCGATTATTAGTCTTTACCTGGTCATCCCGTGTTAACACTTCGGTGTCACAGATCGAGACTTAGTCTACGACTCGAGACAGCGATACCAGGAAATTCAATTCCTCATCACGAGAAGGCTTCTTCTACCAGTCGACCATGTGTTCAGAACAGATCGTAATATATGCATGTGGCTGTAGAGTCTCGCTTGGCATATCATACTGCGCCAAAGGTAGAGGAGATCGCGCGGTCAATCACACAATCGTCCAAAGATTTACCGATAATTCTGGGAGTTGTGGCAACTGTGCAGAACATGTAAGGCCCAAAGGACTGTTTAGGTCTGAAGACCACTTTCTAACCATAGACAGTGAAATTCGGGTTGCCTCTACCCTACTTGGTCTCAAGTTAAATTTTGTCGTGTCTTGATTCGCCATCGTCAGGACAAGATCGACGATCAGATTTGGATGAGAGGCATTTCGGGGAGGCGAAGTCTTGCGATGTGTTTTTGACGGTTTGCTGTCCCGTAGAATTGGTTCTAGGGCATGGGCGGAGTTCTGCGACTGGGGGGCTCCATTCTGGGTTTAGGCTGGGGGAGTCCTATGGTTGGGAGGCCTGCTTGGACTAGCATCTCTCTAGGTTCAGCTGAATATCACGCTCATCAATTTCGAACAGTTGGACATGATCCTGCTCATCATGCTGTGATTGCTCTGGATTGGTCGGCATGATTCTTTCGCATTAAGTGCCGGGTCTGTCGATTTTGCCTAGGTCCGCCCAGCTGCACCTCGGAATACTGCCAATAGCATTCGCGTCATGCTGAGAGGGTCCATATCAGACTCAAAAACGTCAAAGACAGATATGACTGATAGAAATTTCTGAAGCCAGCAAGGTAATAAAATGCGAGCTTGCATATGGATGCAGGAGCTGTGCGAGTCACCAAAGATACGCCCCAGTTGTGCAGAACGGGGAGATCCGCTGCCTTGCCTGCCGGCTGTCTAGACGAGAGCATAGAGAGTGCAGTTTGATGACAACATCAAGATTGTTGGTTATCATGTTGGGAACTGGGTTGTCGGAGCAAAGGTGCCTAACGGTGGCCGTTTTCCAGGCCGCAGAGCGGGATAGTCACCTGATGCCTTCCTTTAGAAAGAGTCCCAATGTGATTTCAACGGAGGTCTTCCAATTTCACGTTTGTCTGCAAAATCTTAGATGAATGAGGAGACTGGGTAAAAGCATCATGCTCCTCCTTCACTTGCAGTTGCGTGGACTCCTATACACTTGGATAGCAATAAATGTTGGGGAATGGAGGCAAACCATAGGGCGAAGGTTGAAGGGAGATCAGTGGGGGTATACTCCCCGACTACCCCAAACGGGGACATCTTTCCGTCAGTCCGACTGGTGTTGAGGTCGTGTTGGTGATCGTGTGGCTTCGTGACTGGCCAGAATGATAGATTGGCGTCCTTGAAGGGCCGGCAGAAGACGTGAGGTGCGACCGTGGTTGGATATGAAATGAGCTCCTGAAATCGTACGATGTTCGACAGTAAGGTTCAATTGGGTATTCGGATGCCACTGCAGCTTTGACAGCGGAGTTGCGGGCGGGACGTTCCCGTTGCTGTCAAACGTCACTCAAGACTGTGACGATGCATCGAGGATGACTGACTCATTTGGTGTCCCCGTGAGACGCGGGATGCTGCTGCAGAAGACCTTGCAGGAACTCGATAGAAGGGGAATGTAGCGCTTGCCTACATGCTTGCGTGCATCCTGTTGACAGAACGAGACCGAGTCTAACGAACGCTGGCTTGAATGACAGGCTCAATTACTTCTCCATCACTTGACGAAATTCGAAGTAAGTAATGGCGAATTCCATGAGAAAATTGACATGACTTGTGACATTGAGTTATAGTCGGATTGACCAAGTTTAGCAGGCGGCCGTGAAGGTATATTGCTTCTTGCCATACCAATATTGACGACCCTCTGAGGTATTTCGAGTCCATGGCGAACGCTTGGCCAAGGTCCGCGTAGGTATGAGGGTAGAATAGGCCACCAACTCGTTTCTTGTATATATTTATCTTGGCGAGTAGGTTGCGAGACTCATAGCAAGACACAGCGCTGGTGGTCAGTGGTGATCTTGAAATCTTGTTGTTGAATGAGGCAGGCCCAGAGGCGAGAGAGCAAGGCGTCAAAAATAGTGGCCGCCCTAAGAGCTTAACCGCCGCCTTAAGAGGTAAGCGAACAGCCACCAGACCAACCCCCAACCCCAACTCTTGAAAACGTGATCGCCAGAAACCGAACAAGCTGCAGGTGGAGGACCAACAAATCAAGCCGCACGAAACCCTCCAATCTAGATTTCATCTTTCGTCCCGTATCACCAGGGCACTCCGACTCAAACCTCTTGGTATCGTTGACGCTCCGTTATCTGTGAGTGCTCTTCCAGACCGGTAATCTATTAGGTGAGTACTGGACTTGTTCCGACTCTCAATTTCCAGGAACAGATGTCCATCGATCTTAATTGGGAGACTCTCACCACTGGCCCAGATGGTATTGCTCTGGCAGAAAGAATCCGGGACTTTGTTCATGAGAAGTTCCAAACGGTGACTCTCCCACGCTTCATCAAAGGGGTCAAAGTCCATGCCTTTGAATTCGGATCCATCGCTCCAGAAGTCGAAATCAAAGACATTTGTGACCCACTCCCTGACTTCTACGAAGAGACAGAAGATGACTACGGGGAAGATGGCGAAGAGGAGACCCAGGATGGTGAATGGGCGGCAAAGGCGATCGACGAGGAGACCCTGAGAGAACGAAGACGGATGGACCGAGTCGAGAGAACAAATGGGCCTTCACAGGTCACGCATTACCCACCATACATTGACACACGACTGCCAGGCATGAGGTCGATGCAGAACCCTGGGGATATCGGGAGTCCGTTCCTAGGTGTCAGTACCCCAGGAATTCCTGGTGGGACGTCAAATCTCCATTACTTTCACTCCCAATTGGCAACTGGACTGTCTGGCACTCAGACACCACTTGCTGCAGTAGCTGGTGCACATTTACCACATGGCTGGCCCGATTATTCCAGTCTCCACGCAGGTAGTCGTGGTCATCGGCACACAGCCAGCGGTAGCTCTCTTTCACCACCACCAACAGCTGATGGACATGCGCAAGCTCTACGGGAGAAAGCCAGCGTCTCTACATTAGCTACATCAAATTCAACAACGAGACCTCAGACCAGAGATGGGCTTCTAGATGAGACTATTGAAGAAGAACCTACATCACCTCCACGAAGGTTCCGGGAACCAAAAGTTGAAGACCTTCAGACAGTATTTCGCGTTCGATATTCTGGCGATGTAAGGTTATCTTTGACCGCAGAAATTCTGCTCGACTACCCCATGCCTAGTTTTGTTGGAATACCTGTCAAGCTAAACATCACTGGGTTGTCGTTCGATGGAGTTGCTGTATTGGCATACATTAGGAAGCGTGCCCATTTCTGTTTTCTATCGCCTGAGGATGCGTATGCTGCGATTGGGGGAGAGAACGAGGACGTTCACAGTCCGAATGGCATGAAGATGGGCGGCTTATTGCATGAGATCAAAGTCGAAAGTGAAATTGGGCAAAGAGAAAATGGAAAACAGGTCCTGAAAAATGTTGGAAAGGTAGAAAAATTCGTCCTTGAACAGGTCAGGCGTATATTCGAGGACGAGTTTGTATATCCGAGTTTCTGGACATTCTTAGTGTAGCAAATTCAGAAGGCCTGATTGTTCGTTGATTGAGGATCGATTGTCCCCAAAGTTCATTGAGGCCTGGGCTCCTCTCCTTCAAAATGGACAGTCCCAGATGATTACGCAGCCAAAACTCCAATGCTATGCTAGCAGACTCCGACCAAATTCCCAGATCCCGCTGCTATCTCATTTAAGTGTTGCCTTAAATCCTTGATATGCACTATTCATGTCCAGCTCCAATTCCCGCGCTTGATCTTCACTAACCTCTTCGGTAGCCTTCATCTGATTTAAAGCAATCAACCATTGCACAATCTTTCCTCTTCCCTCAAAATCTTGGTCTGTAACCTTATTCGCACTTTGTATAACATCCGACAGCAACGGATGTAACTGGTCCTTTGCAAGCAGTCCAAGCTTCAGAGCATCGAGAAATGTAATGAAATCCTGTGTAGCCTCTAAGATCAGCGTCCCATTCGAGCCGCCGTTTCCGCCAGTAGTTGTGTTTATGGAAGGCGCGGTAACAGTGCTTGGGAGACCAATTCGAATTCGTTCTGTGGCTCGAGGAACTTCCATCTGACGCTGTCAGTTCGGGTTACTTGTGTATGTCATCTGTATACCTACGTCCCAAGCGCTTTTGAAACTCTCAAGATCTCTGAACTCCCGCGAAACCGTATCATCTGCTAGGATCTGCTTGTACTGCTTCAATAACCTATCGCATATCTCTGTGTAATCCGTTTCGGAAATCGCATCTTTGAGGTATGCCTTCTCGAGCTCGTCTAAAGTAATGATGATGCTGAAAACTTCAGCAAGAGAGTCCTGGAGATCTCGTTCCGCTCGAGTGTCTGCAAGTTTGACTTCCTTCGAGAGATTCATATTAACAACGGCTTGGCGATTTCGATTGGTATCTTACCTCATCAAGGTTGATAGTTGCAGATAATGTTGTGTTTGGAATGTAGCTGTGGGGAGTAGGCGCATACGCCTGTCGAGTTGTATACATTGTCCCACTTTGTATCCCACTCTCTCTTCTCCTTCATTGATGGACGGATTTGAGAGGCTGATACTTGGGCAGCTGGGGCCCATGAGGGGCGGGGCTGTATTCTGCCAGCGCTAAATAAGGCGGCGAGCCGAAACAGGGCTCTCCACCAAAAAATTATCTACCCGACTTTTTTGTCTGAGAGCAAGCTGGCTATCACTGTCGCAAAGCACCCAACATCACAATGGCAAAAGGCACGAAGAAAGCTACTCGTAAATTCGAGAAGAATCATCTTAAGGATACCCTCGAGAAACGGAAAGCCGGTGCAAAGATCAAGCAGCGCAATCAGGTCAAAGCCAAGCGACAAGCCCGCAATGCGAAAGATGCAGAATTCGAGGGAAAGGGTGGAGAGGAGGAGTCGAAGGGCAAGGCGCCTGTCAAGGAGGATCCTTTCGGGAAGATGAACGTGGACGACTTCTTCCAAGGTGGATTCGAGATTCCAGAAAAGCTTGCGAAGAAATCGAAATCGAAAGCAGTTCCCGAGAAACTGGGCAAGAGGAAACGGTCGGAACCAGAAGTGGAGGACGACGATTCATCCGAGGTATCCTTCGAGGAGGCACCGGTCCTGAGTGATAGCGAAGATGGAAGCGAGGCCGACTATGATGTCGGGATGAGCAAGGGTGCAATGGACGCATTGGCAAGCAAGGACCCGGAATTCTACAAGTATCTGAAGGAGAATGATCCCGAAGCCCTCGACTTCGATGACGATGCAGATCTAGCAGAAGTTGATGAATTGAGCGGGAGCGAAGATGAGCAGCCAAAGAAGAAGAAAAAGAAGTCCAAGAATGCACCCGTCGAGGAAGTTCAGGAAGAGCAGGCGTCCGAGGAGGAAGCTGAAGATGCTTCGGAGCTCACGAAAGAAATGGTTGCCAAATGGACAAAAGCAATGAAGGAGCAGCATTCACTCCGAGCAATGCGACAGGTTGTCCTTGCTTTCAGAGCAGCAGCGCATGTCAACGAGGATGACGGGAAGGAATATAAATACAGCATCTCGAACTCGCAAGTATACCACGAGTTACTTGTCACCGCCCTCAAATATGTTCCCGAAGTTCTGAACCACCACATTCCTGTCAAGGAGACCGCCGCTGGAAAGGTACGGGTTTCAACAGACTCAAAGAAGTTCAAGACCCTCACAGCCCTCCTCAAATCATACACATCTTCCGTCCACCACCTCCTTACTGCCCTGTCCGATGCGCCAACTCTCAAACTCACTCTCGCCTCTATCACGCCTCTCCTCCCATACCTTCTCTCTTTCAAGAAAGTTCTCAAAAATATCGTCAAGACTGTTGTCAACATCTGGTCCGATACTTCGAGTGACGAAGCAACAAGAATCACAGCATTCCTGGTTCTTCGACGTTTAGCAGTAATTGGAGACCCAGGATTGAGGGAAGCTGTTCTGAAAACAGTTTACCAAGGATTGATCAAAGGAAGCCGAAGTACCACAGTACATACAATCCAAGGGATCAATTTAATGAAGAACTCAGCCGCAGAACTTTGGGGAATCGATGCCGGAGTTGGCTATGCAACTGGCTTCACTTTCATTCGCCAACTTGCAATCCATCTCAGAAGCAGCATCACCAACAACCAACAAGAATCGTACAAGACGGTGTACAATTGGCAATATGTACACTCATTGGACTTCTGGTCATGTGTGCTATCAGAGCATTGTAGTCCAGTGAAGGAAGCCGAAAATGGCAAGGAGTCCGAGTTACGCCCACTCATCTACCCCACCGTACAAGTCACTCTTGGAGCTATGCGCCTGATTCCCACATCTACATACTTTCCCCTACGATTTCATTTGATGCGATCGCTTCTCCGCTTATCTCGTGCCACTGGAACATACATTCCATTGGCGTCAGCATTACTCGAAGTGCTAAATTCCAATGAGATGAAAAAAGCTCCAAAGCCCAGCACGCTCAAAGGTCTCGACTTTGCCTCGAATTACAAGGCGCAGAAAACTTACCTGAGGACAAGAGTGTATCAAGATGGAGTTGGGGAGCAAGTTGCGGAGCTACTTTCCGAATTCTTCGTTTTATGGTCAACAAATATCGCATTCCCGGAACTCGCCTTACCAGTAGTCGTCATGTTGAAGCGTTGGTTGAAGGATGTAAGCAACAAGACGTCTGGAAACAAGAACAACAAAGTCAACTCTGCTTTTGTTTTACTGTTACAGAAGATCGAAGCAAATGCCAAGTTCATCGAGCAGCATCGGGCCAAGGTCGAATTTGCGCCAAACAACAGAGCCGGCGTAGATAATTTTTTGAAGGGCACGGAATGGGAGAAGACTCCTCTTGGTGCATTTGTGTTTGGACAAAGAAAGCAGCGAGAAGAGAAGGCTAAGCTGCTGGAAGAAGGACGGAGAGAGGAAGACCGGAAGCGTAAGGCAGATCGGGAAAAAGAAAAGGCTGGTGCTGGTAGCGACGAGGATATGGAAGATGTCGATGATGATTCTGAAGCTGGATTCGAGACCGAGGAGGATGACGAGTAGATTTGTACAGTCATGGGAGGCATTACTTCGGAGTCTGGCGTATGAAAATGAAAGCCCCCTGCTCTTGGGCTAAGCGAATGAGGATAGACATTTATACACGTCGAATCTGACATTTTTCGTTCAGCTCTGAACAAGTGCACTTCTCTTCAGACAGGAAAATTCATTTTATGCGGTTACTTTATGTGCATATATGTTAATATGCATCAAACGTGATTACAGATCATGGTGCAAGAAGCATTTTCCAGTTCGGGCCAAAGCTGATTACCAACAGGCATGCGAACAGACGTGTCTTTACCTCTTCATATAGCGTGCAATGATCTTTCCTCGACCATTCTATTCATCTCTAGATTTATCTGGTGGTTCGTTCGGTTTCAGCGGCGAACTCAACAAGAATTCTTTCCAACCCTCGATTTACTTCCACTCTACGTTATCAATCTGTCACAATGTCCCAACCAAGACCTCACACATTCACACACCCTATCCTCGGTGAGTCGGTCCACTAACCAGTCTCTCTGCTATTCAATACGCCCCGAATACAACCCCTTTCCGCTCTATCCCATTTGCTTCGATTTCCTGTCGCTTCCAATAGTCCATTCTCCTCGACGGTATCCCTGCCATCCCTCAGACTTTACTCAATACGATCCAGCATACTCGGCTCCAGTGCAAGAAACCCAGACAGCTGCGGCAGGATGTTTGCTTCCCGGAGAAGAAGAGAAGAAATCCGCTACCGTCCCGTTGTTCAATTTGTTCAATCCCACGATCCTGAGGTCTGGAGCTACAGCTGCTTGTCCGCCAGTGGAATTGAACGATGAGGAGCACCGGGCACTGTTGAGGTACCGTGTTAATCAGTGAGGAAGATCTGGAGAGACCGAGCAAGTTGGGAGATGTGCCAGAGGAGACTTTAGTGGATGCTATCAAGGGAGTTGGGATACCGCTTTTTAAAAGTTATCGAGATGAGGGCTCCTGGCCCAATAGAATTCTGGGAGACTTTACGGAAGGGATCTAGCTGTGAGTGGGTGGATAAGACTGTCATTGGTGGCCCTCTCTTAGAAGTCTGCATTTTATATTCTCCATTCAGACATCATCAAGCTATGGGCCAGATGCTGACTGGCTAGAGTTCCTTCCTGATGGATGTCTTGAAGCCTGCCCCCCACGACGCCCTTATCGCTTTAAATCGTGAAACATTCGGCAGTTCGGACGCACGACACATTCTCCGCTCCTACGGGATCGCGCCATCAATGGACCTAAACTTCTTCTGACCTTATGGTGCTGTTCTTCCTGAGGTCCCTGCCTAAGCGAGCTCCTTGAGCTTCAGAGTCAACAATGATAAAGGTACTGAATCACGTGGCGGCCAGGCATTCTTGTTCAGCTCTCAATCCTCTCCCAAGCTACTGTCACTAATTTAAGCAGTGAGAAATATAGGAAATGATCGGGAAAGAGATGCTGTCACATTCTCCACGCCAGACCGTGGTGCTCGAAGGAGCGAATAAACATCAAGAATCGAGGCGTGGGACTGTCCTGTGTCGTGATTGGCTGCTGCAAGCGACCCCTTGAATTGACTTCAACGACATCCCACTTCAACCACCATCGAAAGCCTCAAAACACCAATGCCCTCGCCCACATGTCAACTCAAACCTACCACCACCAATTGAACTTACCCATCTGAACTATCAAAGACCGCATGATCTGCTCCGATGATTGTCTTGCCAAAGGATAAAGTGCAGACGTGCCCGAAAGCGGAGCCCTCATTCTCGCCGTGGACAGAGATGCATCTTCAGCGCTGACTCGTCAGTGACTACCAGCCCTTTCTTTCTGAGCTATACTCTTATAGTACTTATCTGGTCTATCAACTTTCGATCCGCAACAAAGGCGCGACTAGCGCGGTGGTATTCCCATATCGCTGCCCCTCCATGCAAGACCCTTAATCGAGAGCGGCCCATGTGCTGCTATGATAGGTCAAAAGAGCTGACTTAGGTCCTTGTTGAGACCATGATGTACATTGGAGGGGCAGCATGTATCTGCATGAGGGGTTGAGATGCCGAGCAGCTAGCAATATATCACTCTGTCCCATCTCCCCTCATCTCCCTTTCCTTTCTTCTTCCTTCCCAGGTATCTCAAAGTCTCTTCTCAGTATCAACTACTTCTCCCCATATCTCGTTCAACCAGCAATGAGAGAGTACCATGGCTTCTCTTACCCCTAACATTCTCGCTCGGGATCCCCACACTCAGATCATTCTCGTAGGAGCAGCACTTATTCTCCTCGTAGGCCTTATCTTCGCTGCAACTTTCCGCTCCTCTAGATCCAAGAGGGTCGATGATGAGGATCTCACGACTTTCGGGTCTTTTCTGCGCTTTTTCTATGCATCATTTTTGAAACCGCATACTGGCGATGGTACTGTTAATGGTCAGCAAGATGCCTTGGAGAGCTTCTATAAGGCGCAAGCTGGTGTGTATGATGCAACCAGAAAGAGACTATTGCGGGGCCGAGAGGATATGCTTGGCTTGGTCGCTGCGCAACTGGTGCAGAAGGCTGCTCGAGAGCGAACGCATGACCCGAAGCGCATCTGGGTGGATGTAAGTCGTCACAAACTTCCATCACTTAAGATATTGTTGGCTCATAACTTTTGTTAGATCGGAGGAGGAACAGGCTGGAACATCGAAGCTATGTCCGAATACGTCGATGTCGAAAATTTCTTCTCGAGTGTCTACCTCGTCGATTTCTCTCCCTCGCTCTGCGAAGTGGCTCGGAAGCGGTTCACACGCCTGGGATGGAAGAACGTGAAAGTCGTTTGCCAGGATGCAAGGACATTCCGGCTTGAAGATCACGAGAATATGCAGGATTCGGGCACGGATATTGGCTTTGCGCTTCCGCCGAGCTACTTCTCCGAAGATAGTGCCAGTGTTGGTGGGGCAGATCTCATTACTCTGTCTTACAGTCTGTCTATGATTGTGAGTTTGCCATATGTCCTGAGGCTCTTGACTGACTTTGACAGCCCGATTTCTACTCCGTAATTGATTCTCTCACGTCCCTGCTCGATCCTACTGGTATTATTGGAGTGGTTGACTTCTACGTCCAATCAATTGTGGATCTCAGTTGTAGGAACTACACAGGTGGTGTGATCAACCGTCACGTCAATTGGTTTGGACGACTCTTCTGGAGAGCTTGGTTCGATGTAGACCGAGTTGGTCTTGAAGCCGGTCGCAGAGACTACCTCGAGTATCGATTCGGTACAGTCCTCAGTGCTGATTCACGGAACGTTCTTCTCGGGTCTATCCCCTACTACGTGTGGATTGGGTCGCCAAAACGGCCTTCAACTTCAAGCTCATCAAACTACCCCCACGAGATTGTTGAGCGTTTGGATGCAGCAGCAACTGAATCACCATATCTGTCGCCCATGAATCACACAACAGCTCTATCCAGGACAGTAGAGAAAGCAACTCCACCTGAGCTCAGGTCAAAAGCATACGATGCAGCAATCGTCAATCTCTCAGCGAACCTTCCTCTGCCATCGTTCTTCTATCAAAACCACCACTGGCGCATCCACTATGACGATCAGCTCAAGAAGCACACTCAGTTTGGACATGAGTTCATCTACGCCTTTACCTGGGAGGACACACGAGTCGATCACCGGCTCTTAAAACTCACATCCTCAGATGTAGTCCTCGCAATCACCTCAGCAGGCGACAATATTCTCTCCTATGCACTCAACTCCCCAGCTCGAATCCATGCGGTCGACCTCAACCCCAACCAGAACCATCTTTTAGAGCTCAAAGTCGCATCTTTCACAGCCCTACCTTATGCCGATGTTTGGAAGCTCTTCGGACAGGGCAAGCACCCTAACTTTCGCGAGCTCCTGATTTCTAGACTCTCGCCTCATATGTCGTCCCGTGCGTTCCAGTACTGGTTGAACAATACTCAAGTGTTCACTTCCACGCGAGGTAGAGGCTTGTATGAAACAGGCGGTTCCAGGCATGCTATCCGAGTCATCCGTCTGCTAGCCACGACCCTCCGATTCAGCAACCAAATCAAATCTCTTCTCTCAGCTAAGACACTCAACGAGCAGCGTGAGATCTGGGCCACCAAAATCCGGCCCATAATCATGTCCCGCATATTCTCCTACCTCGTCGTCTCTCAAGAGAAGTTCCTCTGGGCAGCTCTCGGCGTACCTCACAATCAGCTAGCCATGCTAGAAGCTGATCATCTGGCCTCGGAGTCGATTTCGGAAAGCTCAGCAGGATCAACCCCACTTGGTCACTCCGAGAAAGAACTCAATTCTAGCCGTGGCAAAGCTGTTTGGGAATATATGGTTCAGACACTGGATCCAGTCATCAACCACTCGCTGATCGGAGAAGATAATCCGTATTACCTCGTTTGTCTTCAGGGCAGCTACTCACAACGTTGCCACCCGGATTATCTGCAGCCAAAATCACACCAGAAGCTGTCAAGGGGTAATGCATTTGATGGCTTGAGGATACACACCGATGAGATCAACGAAGTTGTGTCGCGACTCACTCCAGGGACATTGACTGTTGCTGTCGTCATGGATAGCATGGACTGGTTTGACCCTGGGTCTGCGGAGGCAGAGAGACAGATCGAGAAGTTGAATCGCGCTTTGAAGATGGGTGGGAGGGTGTTACTGAGGAGTGCAGCGCTCACCCCATGGTACATTTCCAGATTTGAAGCGCTGGGCTTTCATGGGAAGAGAGTTGGTGCGAGGATTGCTGGGGCTTGCATTGACAGGTTAGTGTTTCCTTGATCGTGCGGAATCTGATGAGAGTATTTCGCTAATGTAACACAGAGTCAATATGTATGCTTCCTGTTGGTTACTCACCAAGATTGAGGTCGTTGCCCCGTCCACCCCTCGAGCAACTCGACCAAGTTCAGTCGACCTCGAATCCCTCGAGATCTGACTTCCTGCTCCATCACCCATGCGAAGCCCACAAGCATGGTCAAATCACCGACGAGGTGCCACGAGCCTCGACGTAGACTGGAGACTCCTCGAAGAAGGTATAGCTTTAAGAGACCTGGACAAGACACCTACGCAAAATGATATCACAGCACCAACCAGCAGGATAGTTCACCGAAAGCTCAAAAAGAGAGGGATGTCATTCTAGTAGTTTATTTTATCTTATTCTATGTATGTAAAGGACTGAAAGAATCTAGTTCTACAAAGTGATCCAGTTGCTTTCCCGATCAGCTGGCTAAGCCTGGTCTAAAAAAGACTGCTTTTCACGCTCTTGTTGAGTATAGTCCACTGTAGCCTGTGGCGAAGAGGAAGAGACTGTCGAACCAGGAGAGTCTGACAAAGCAGGTACTGCGGAAGGAGAAGGGACTGCAGGGCTTGGAAGCGTTGAATCGGATAATGATTTCGAATTTGCATCTCCTAAGTCTGCGGAAGCTGGAGGGTCTGAGACCTGATCATCGTTATTACCTTGATAAAACACCTCGCCATCTCCGAAAAGATCATCCTCGTCAATTCCGTCGAGTTCACCATTGGTGTCGTCATTTGATTCGGTAAAGAGCTTTGGGAACACGGCTTCGGTCTGCTTTTCAAGTGGTCCAGCCTTGCGCATAGAGGTCTCCGGGCTGACATCCTTCAAGTCAAGGTGGAAATCCGGCTTCTTCTGAACGTTGACGGGTGTAGCTGGCCGTAATGGAGTGGATGCTTTGGGGATGGATGACTTGACAGGTGGCTTTACCCCTGGCTGGAGCGGTGGTTGAGATATTGTAGGAATATCTGAGCCCCAATTAGGATGTGGCTTCTGACCAGGCCGGAGGGGCTCATGAATTGGCACAGGGATCGTGGTTGTTGAAGCTTTAGGCTGAGGAGATGGTTTGGTAGGTACTGGCGTGGCGTTGGATGTAGTAGCGGCGGATGCAGGGGCAGCCTTCTTGGCCGGAGCCTTGCGTCTGGGCTTCGGGGCAGTCGTCTTTGCTCCACTGCCTGCAGCTACTTGATTTGACATGCTCGGCCATGTAACGCCACCCCTAAACTCTGGTACTACAAGGATAATATGATTGTCTCCCTTGACGAGCGAATATTTCTCATCGACGCGGTTCAACGTGACTTTCCAGCCTTCGCTTTCGGACGGAAACGTGAAGTGCTCATGAAAGACGGCGGCTACCACCTGTACAAGGTTCACATGTTCGTTGCCCATAGGCATGGGACCGTCGGTTGAAAGAACACTTGATGAACCTTCACTTCCGCTGGAAGGGGGCACTGTAGGAGGCGAGGAGGTTTGTCCTGAGTCACTTGCTGATTTTGAGCCCCGACTTGGTGTCTTCGTGCTCGCAACCTGCGTCGGAGCCGATGTGCCACCAGTCACAGAACTATCCACAGCCCGATGCAGTGATTGATCACGCGCAGATTGTGGAGTTGCTGTGGCTTTCGAATTGGACACTGCGCTCGCGCTCGACAAATATGGGCTTTTGTAAGAGCCGTGACTGGAGACCGGAGTATTGGTTTTTGAGGTATCGACTGGAGGATGTTGGCCATCGGAGGCTTGAACTCCATGATTCATACTATGTCCTTTTGCATGCTGAGTCGAGGAAAGTTGCATGCTTGCTGAGTTTGGCGGATTCACCAAGGTCTGGATCTTGATATCAGGTAGAGAGGTGGCCTTCAGCATAGGGACTGAAGACAACTGAGAGTTGCCGACTTGCATGGTATTGAGACCAGCTGGGTTGGCACTTCTTTGGGTGGCAGTAGATTTAGACATGGCCTTGGATCTACCCATGTTGGGCTGAGGCAGATACCCTCCCATGTTCTGAATACCACTGGCTTCGAATCCATTCGGCTGAGTTTGCTGAGGAGCAGACATGGACCTATTGGAATTCTCTGGGAGGTATGACTTAGTTCCGGTGGCTGCGCCGCTTTTAGAAACATGGGAATGCTGGGGAGAGGTTATGGTAGGACTATTCATATTTGGCGTAGGCTGAGAGGAAGGAGGAGCGTCGAACTTGTGTCCAGCAACTCGAGCAGTCTGAGCAGTCGCTGCATCTGCTCTATTCATGGCAGGAACAGTTTGAGGATTTATACCGGTAATATTGGTGCTAGAGCGTGGTGATAGGCCTGCAGACCGGCTGTTCATGTTGGCGCCAACATTTTGCTGGGCAGCTTGCTGGTTAGGCTGTGAGGTCATTGCTTGAGCGCCCCCTACATTGGTACTCGTGGCGACTTTCTCTTGCAAACGTCTGAATTGCTCCACTTGCTCTGCATAGGATAATCTTGAGTCAGTCATACCGGTGGGACAGCTACTTTGAGTGAGATTGCCACCCAGCTGAGCCTTTGAAGTCTCGAAATATGTTCCAGGATTGGTCGGTGAGCTGAGACTTAATCTTCTCAGTTGCTCTTTGTACATATTTGCACAATTTTCCTGGATATCATTCAATTTATTTTTTTGTGCACTCCACAGATCCCGTAAGAACTCTTCATGTCTTTCACGAAGACTATGAGCATCATGAAGAGGCTGATGCGTCTCGCTATGATACCGGAGGTACTGACGGACCTTGTCATTGTAACCTTGTTCGGCAGAGCCTACGTTGATGAATCTAACAGCTCCCACTGTTCCAGCTGCGGCTGTTGAGCTCTGCGTAGACCAAGACTGGGATTTCGGAGTCGAAGTGGGGAGTAGAATCTGTGACTTTAAAGTCTGCTGCTGTGTTGTTTGGCCAGCATTGCCACCATGAGAGGCGAAATTCTTAATGGTGGATTGAAAAGTTGCTTGGTTGTTTTGATCTTGTCCTCCCGAGCCACCTACCACCGTGGCACCAGAACTATTCTGCTTCTGGCGTTTTGGCTGGTTCGTCTGGCGGTTACTGTTGCTGCGCTCCCCTGCGTTTGATGACTCCGGCATGTTAACGTCATCTTCCTCCTGGCGTTTACGCTTTCCTCCATTCTGGTGATTCAACTCAGTCTGAGAGGTAGGTGTGGAAGTATTTCGAAGATTACCCGCAATACCCAGTAGAGGATATTCGGGGAAGGATCGTTCTTCATCGTTGAAGTCAAATTCATCGAGGGCTAGGATGGGTTCCGAAGATGAAAGTTGGGGCATGTACTGAACATCGGAAGGTTTTCTGGGCGTTCCAGGAGGGTGACTGCTAGCAGTAAAGTTGATATTGTCGCGTCCCATACCCGTCATACCACTTACAGTGCCCATCATGGTCTGATCGCTCTGCGCACCAGACAGCCTCTGACGGAAGCTCGGCGGACCGCTCTGAGTGTACATACTGTTACCAGATACAGGGTTTGACACGGTGGGAAGACTATGGTTTGCACCAGGATTTCTAGTAGTAAAGTTGCCGCTAATATTATCGTAGGAAGAAAGATTGTTCACATTCGAAAGGCCATGAGACGTGTGAGCTTGCGCTGGACCCTGCGAGCCATTTTGCTGGTAGGTCTGCGTGTAGAAGTTCTGCAAAACACGACCAGGGGTCTTAAACTGGCCAGCATGGCCCAACCCAATTCGAGCTGGATCGTTGAAGCCTCCACGCACGTTTTGAGTCTGCTCATTCATGTAGCCAGTCATCTGACTGCTCATCGCGGGTCCTTTTTGACCATTATGGAGCTGGAGCTGAGAGTGCTTATATTGCTGTGAATACTGTTGCAGGTTGGGATTGTTCATATTCGTGCGGTGTTGGTTGGTAGACAACCGCTGTATAGTCTGGCCCGAAAATTGGTTTGCGCCGTCATCAAGACTGCAAGGATTGTCGATGCTTGAACCTGCGGTCATAGTGACAGGATATTGCTGTCCTTGACGACTTGAAGATCCATTGGGGTAGGCTTTAGAACCATGGAAGACTTTCGAATAACCCATGCTGGACATATTGCTTTGCATAGGGCCTGGCGTGGATGAACTTTGTGAAGCGAGCATGTTCATCGGTTGTGGGTTGTCGATTCTAGTGGCGGCCTGCCCGCCACCAGCGGACTTCGTGTGGGTTTGGATTAATGGACTGAATGACGATGTGACGGACATAGATGGCGAACCCATGCTAAGAGCATTGCTTAGGGCGTTCTGTAATCCTGCCGATGGCTTCTGGTCTTTTGTAGATTTCTTCTTCTTGACGCCGCCGTCCAAGACTTGGTCATTGGGATGTCTAGGCGATAAAGGTCAGCAAATATGCGAGAATCTAAGCAAGGATGACATACGTAGGATCCTGAAAATTGGCCAAGACGTACTTGACGCCACCAGCATTAAAGTTCTTCGTACGAGGGAAGCGCACGCGGAGAGAGTCGGCGATATCCTTGTTCGACATGGAGGTATCATTGCGCTTGCATTGAAAGATATGAGCCACCCACTCATCTTGCCATTTTGCAGTTCCGACCATTTTCGCGGATATGTATGGAGATTTTGTGAGTTCGGTGGATTGTGGTTTGAGGGTATGTCGTAGAGGAAGAGGTCTGGAAGAGATCGACCTCGACGAAGGTGAGCGGGTGAGAATTGTTGTGGGACAGTAGATAGATATCGGCTCTCCAAATGCTCCAGAGCAAAGGCAAGAGGCGAGTATGTAATTTACAGTACCGAAGATTTGATGCGCGATCTTCTGCGTTGAGTGCGAAGTTGCGCGTTTTGTTCGTCGATGTGATTATGTGGGAAGGAAGTCGAAGTCGAGGAGGAGGTAGATTTCTGTGGCCGCGACGAGGCTGCGGCCAAGCGAGAGTTCCTATTGTCGAGGACTCAAGATCCTGCGCTTGACAAGTCACGAGGTTTGCCGTGTTCCATTCACCTCCCACGCGGAGATACGGGCAATGAATCTGCGTCAAGGAAGTGTGACTATGACTTCGAGTTAAGCTCGGCACTTGCGTGCATCAAGTAGGGTGAAAGGGGGAGCTCGAATAGCACAAAAGTTGCGGACGACACCTCAGAGGAAACCCTGCTGCAGCGTGGAAGTTTAGCATAGAGGGCACACTGACATGCAAACTAAGCTTCTGCCAAATTTCGTGCTCTGAAGAGGCGAGCTTGAAGGAACGAAACCTCCTGTAGTGATGAAAGCTATTGAAATTGTGGCGAAATGTATGCAAGTGGTTTCATGATGAAAGCAAAATGAGACGAAGTCGAAGCAGAAAGCAAAGCAAAGAACGGATACCAGGAAGCAGAAACGAGATCGTGGCTTCAATTCTTTGTCCTGTGAGAATTTTGGCCCACAGGTTACACTCACCAGGAGAAGTTTACTTTATGCTCTTGGTAGGTTAATTTCCACAATAGCACAGGTCACGCTCCATCCATTCATGCTCTGCTCGGTAAAGGCAGTATGATTAGAAGAATGCTGAGCCATCAAAGTCAGTGTTTACGTCAGTGCGACGCCATATTGTCCATTGGACTTGGACTTCTTCAGCCGAGGTCCAATCGTCCTTACAGACTTCATGCTTCTGGAAGACCACGCAGAAGCCTGTGTTCTCCAAAATCGTGGAAAAGTGTCGTGCCATACGTTCAGTGTGTGCATCACGCAATGGAATGGCTACCAGTGCTCTTGACTCGGTACCCTCCTCCAAGAATCTCTTTACCATATTTGCGACGAGCTCAGGGTGTTCGTCATCGTACATTGGATCTGCCGCAATAACAATCTATAGTGATAAGTATAAGTAGGGTTAGAAGGGCAGAAGCATACCTTAAACTTCTTGCTTTGCAATGACGGCAGAGCGTCCTGTGGTTTTCTCCAGTCGAGTACGTCGCCCGCTATCCATCCATCTTGGTCGCTGACCGTGGATAAATTCTTATCGATATTGAAGACCAGGTTCTCTTGTATGTCTTCAAGATCCGTAAGAAGAACTGACGATTTCCAAACTGCAGCAGCAGCCATGCCAACCTAGCATTATCAATACGGGCTTGAGACAGAATTATGCGGCGCTGAGGGACGCAGTGACGTCGCGCGTAGCTACCAATAACAACTTACCAGACCCGTACCAGCTCCCAACTCCAATACTCTCGGATGATTCGAGGGCGCCTGGCTATTTATTATGGTGCTAAGGTACTCAGAGCCTATATATTCCAATTTCTTGGCGAGAACATAGGAAGTGCCCCAGGTCTTCAAGCCGATCTGATCTCCTGTGAGTGGAGGTTCCCGAATATCGAATCTAATCTCTGGCAAGCTGCGTGACTTCGGAATGATCCACGTGCGATTGATTTCTCCCGCAGCTGGTTTGTATAGGTTAATCCACGCCGGGTAACTGAGACGGTAGCTTACCTGATCGCCCACAGCGCTCAGACATCCGACTGCTGGCTTCCTTGATCAACTTCTCTTTCTGTTCATCAACAGAAAATACGATGCCGGAGTCATCCTTCAGCTCTTGAAGCCACTCAAATTCGCTCATGATGACCGAGATGAGGAACAAATTGGCAGATCCATCGCTTCCCGTCGTGGTGACTTCGGGAAGTGAAGGCTCGTCCCAGGAAGATGGCTTCAACTGCAGAGACTCAAGAGCTTGAAGTATTGTCCCATAAGATGGGTTTCGTCGGAGGCTTGGTAACTCCATGATTATGATGCTGATGTATAATATTCGAGTTAAGGATCTTTGACGGGTGTCGTGTCTAGCAACGAGTCCAAGCTGCCATGGAGACCTGACCAACCAATATCATGCGACAATTCTCGTTCAAGCGTAATGTGGCAGCCGTCGATAAAGCACTGCCCAAGTAGGAAATGTTCCCACTGCGTTTTTCGACCTGCGAAGACGAAATCGAGTGGTACTCACGTGCAGAGGCTCGAATAGCAAGGTCTGCTGAGACGCTTAGGTGAATAAAGACAGCTCGGGTAAGAAGACGGGTTGATATTTGGATATTGCGGATCTCACTCCGGATGTCTCTGTCGTTGCGCTATTCCTATTCTATATCATGCAAGAAGTTGATGCAAAAGTGAAGAAATTGACATGTCGTTGAACGAGCCAATCATCGGCAAGCTCCGGGCCGACAGAAACCGGGCCCTTTTCGAACCTCCAACGACGGGAAGACATCGAAAGACAGGAACGACAGGAGAGCTGAACACGGGAACCAGTGTTCGGAACGCTTTTCCTATGAGACTCCTGCAATGATCCAGGGAATCTTTTTCGCGCGCTTCCTGTCCGAACAAGGTATGTCAATTTCACCCCATGCAGGTCCGGCAATCTGTTGTCTGACATCACGCAGGCACCAAAGTAGTGCATCAAAGCCCGCCAGGATGTATTGTACCTGAGCCGGACGTCGATAAGCCTCGTCTCTTCGACTTCGAGACCATGGCCGAATACATTATCCCGAGACAGGCTTTCTGTAACCGCTTCGTCACCATCTGTGAACCAGAAAACAAGTACCGCATATTAGGCCATCCTGTATGTATCCAGGACGAAAAGTACGCGCGAAACGAATTCATGTTCAATTTCTGCATCGTAATCGGCGTAGAGGTGGATAAGACTCCATATGAATCCGTGGTCCGACGGTTGGCTAGCACATTCACCGAGATGGAGATCCAGAATGAGTACCTGAGTCAAGAAGATTACTCGAATTCTCAAGAACGTCGGTCAATTGCGGCTTTGATCGAGATCATCAAGGAAGATCTGAACAATTATAATGAGTGTATGATACCAGTCGGTGAGTCTTCCAGCCTCCTATGTGGCCTCATCTCACAGGGTTAGATGACGCGAACACAATCAATATGAAGTTGTTCCCAAACCACAGACATCCACCCCCTGTAAAATCGTGGCATGTCCCAATTTCCACGATGAAGTTTTCTGAGATTATGGACGATACATGGGATTTAACGATGAAGAAAGTGATCAAGCAGATTGATGGCATCAAGGACGTTCGACGAATAGCCCATGATGCAGACGTTGCTCTTGACTTGACTAAGATCGCTCTTCAGCATCTCCTGTACTACGACTCCATTTTGATGCTCGACCTCTTCCTCTTCGGCAACATATACGCCCCGACGCCCGAAGTGAATGACTTCGTAGCGGACAAAGACGGCATGCAAGACGAGTGCGCCAATTACGTTTACATCAATGGACCCCGCCTCCCAAACTTCTATCTCTGCCGCCTCTTCACCTCGCTCACCACATCTCGGACCGTCAAAGAATGGCTGAAGCTCCATATCGATCAAGGGTTTCCTATTCTAAATTTCGTTGATGTCCGACGCTTCATCCAATTTGGCATCATCAAAGGTCTCATATACCGGGTGCAGAAGTGTGCTGTCTCACCTGCATACATCTCTTCCTTGGTCTCTGGACAGAATAGGGTTGCAGGCGGTGATATCATGCAGAAGTATCTGGACGGTTGTCATTCGTTTGATCAGATCACTACTGAAAATAACATGGCCGAGGCCAAGATCAGGGCGCATTTACGAAAGTTCCAGGATGTTGATGTCATCTACCGATGATGGATGAGGCATTTTTGTGGGAGATGTTGGGGGAAAGTTTAGGAAGGATACCCATTTCATTTTTGCGAGCATCTAGAGCAAGGTCTGGATTGACTGTGGAATAAACAAGTCTGGGGTTCTGACAACATACAATGCCCAAATCTTGGCATCAATGTTTGGAGGGTAAGTGTGATCATCAAAAAAGGACATGAGAAGATTCTCCACTTGGCATGACAATACAGTCACGGGATGTCCGGAAAGCAAGAAGGGACTTGTTCGAAATCGATTCAAGGTATATTCTAGCTTTCGCATACAATTTCATGGGGACCTTGCTGAGCCGTTTTTTAGGTTTATGGGTGACGATGCGGGGTAGCTTCCGGGCCTGAGCCCCGCCATCTCACATTGCAGATCGCCCGTAGCTCCTGCTCTCTGATATTAGAACTTTTCACTACGTGTGTGCGCTATCGTTGGTTGTTCATCTCGTCAGTTGTGGTCTTCGATTTGGCAATATCGTCAGCCAACTTGGGCGGCCTCAGCTGTTTGCCCTGCCAGATGATTCGAAGAGACTGACAAAAGAGTCCCACTGTTGATTTTATTACAGCCTAGATGATGTGAGTCCATGTAGCCATAACGCCCTTACTTGAACAGCCATTCTATCGTGTTTGCCAAAGCTACGAATTTTCAGAATTTCTACAGGCTGGTTTGAAGCCTAAGCATCTGATCATAGCTCTGCTATCTCTAGACAGGCAACCCGGAGCTACCATCCTTGCAAAGCCGATGGTTTCGCAAGATTCGGATCTTAATTCTGTTTAAGGTTCTCTCTTGGCGCTGGTCCGGCTGTCCTTTGGCTTCTGAGGCATGGGATCTGAAAACTCTCGCTTCGGGCCAGTCCGGAGGCTCTTATAGCCAATCACTCCCTTGAGTATATCGTCATATTTGCGTCCGAGACTTCTGCTATTGGATCTTTGTGCTTGAATAACTGCTGCCGTCGCCTTATCCTTGGGTATACAAGGTTCAACTACCGTTTCACTTGGCATCTATCACCCATCAAGATCATATCAATGTTCCGAGAAAACATTTCGAGATACTTTGCTGAGTTGATCTATTCCCTAGAGCCTCTGCACTTCCGGTGCCTAGAGTGGCAAATATCCCAGAATCGTCATTCTATTAGGAATCATAGCTTCCTCGGCAATGATGGAGTCGGTGAAATGCAACTTCTTGTCATCTTATGTCGATCTGACCATGAGGTCCAGAACATTACTGAATGTCTATATATTATCTGTCCATCTCTCCCAGAACTCAGCTCACTACTTCATCCACAAGTCCCAAGATCAATAGACACATTCATCCATCAGAATCGTCATCTCCACTTCTCAGCTCCCCCCTTAAACATGCGCTTCCAAACGGCTATCATCTACCTCGCCATTGGCTCAGTACCTCTTGCCATTGCATCACCCGTAGGCTCTACTCCATTGCTACAAGTTATATAACACTCACGTATCAACAGACACCAATTGATGCTCTAGCTACTCGGGAGGCGATACTAGAGACCAATCTCGGTGGTGTGCTAGCGGCAGCAGCCAGCAAGCGGGACGACAGTGATGTCGCATCTGAATCCTTCGACAGTCATCTCCAAGAAGCGGGAGGACGTGGGAAAGGAGGATTTGGTGGAGGTCGCAACGGAGGCGGAAATGGTAATGGACGAAAGGGAAAATGTTATCGCGATGCTCTGGCCAATAACGGCAAAGGTGGAAAGGGGAAGTGTTACCGAGATGCTTTCCCAGAAGTCTACAACGACATCGCCAATCAGAACCGAGCTCCTGCTGCCGCTGGCGCTGGCGCTGCCGAAGTCTTGGAACGAGGCGACGATGACGATGAAATAAGCAGCGACAAATTGCAGACCGATACACTTGGATGGGGTCGCTGCAGGCGCGGCCTTGATCTTGTTGATACCACCGGGTTGTGCTGCAAGCGAGGTCTTGATGGAGCTTGCTGCAACGGGTGGATCTTGAAGCGTGACGGTGACGATGCTAATGATAAACTTCAGGTTGATGGATGGGGAAATAGCGGGCGGTGCAGACGCACTCTTAGTGGCATTGGTAGGTGCTGTGTTGGAGGATATTGATTTTCTGGTGCGCTGGCCATGGTTCTATGTCCTTGGATGCTACGGGTACTTTGTGGGCTCGTGGGCATAGGGACGTCTTCACTTCTTGACTTTATTACTACACTTGTTCTCTGATACGCGTTTTTCTGAGCTGCGGTGTTTTTGTGGAAGGATGGTACGATTTGGCGATATGTATTTATTTCGGTAAAGTGGTTTTCAAATGATCGTTTGCTCGTCCTCGCATGAACCCCACATAACAAGGCAACAACTTTATATCCACAAACAGAAAGTCGTATCTACGAATTCATGATGCGACACTTGCGTAGCTTCGAGATAAATAATTGTGCCGTATCCCCATCAGGAAGGTAGATATCCAGGTAGCAATTGGCACTTTCGTGAAAATGCATTTCTCCCTTGCTTAGGCGAAAATTCTCAGTCAGGTCAACGACGCCCTCCCCCTCTAAAATTCTGCATCTCGGCTTGACTCACGCCGGCTTATACTCCACAAATAAGCACAACCACAATATATAAAGCGCCGTTCAATTCCTTCATCTCAGTATCAAAATTCTGAGTCGAAAGGAAATAAATGCTCTTGAAATAGGTTACAATGTCCATCCCAATCGAAGAACATCAAACCTTGCCCTCAACTGGGAGATCCCCACCTCAAGCCAGATCCACCTCCCTACCCCAAGAACCCATCCTCATCCGCCCCGGTCATCTCTTCGAGGGTCACCACGTAGGACGCATTGCAGCTCGCACATATTACGATACAGAACTCACCAAGTACCTGTCTCCTCGCCGCGCGGAATTCTATAGTGACTACGAGTACGGATTTCAGACTCGTGCTCAAGCACGCATGTTCTCGCCTCGCCAAGTCACGTATTTCGCGTACGAGAAAAGTAAATCGGAGGACCCAATTGGATACGTGCAGTTTGTTCGGCTCGGAGATGATGAGGCTGCAAGGAAGATGGATAGAGATGCTGGTGTCACGTGGAGGGTATGTCTGCGGCTGTTGGGTCTTCTTTGGGGTCTGTGGGTGAAGGCGAATTGGTGGTGGAGAGGTGGTGACAAGAGCGAGGATCTCGATGCGGTAATGAAGTTTGGGGCCATGATTGAGGAGGAGGATAAGCTGCATTGGCAAGGAAGGGAGGACAGGAAAAATAGATGGCATGCACAGAGTGTGGTAGTACTCGAGCAGTTCCAGGGGAGAGGTATTGGGAAGAGATTGATGGCTGAGGTTCTGGGGAGGGCGGATAGTGAGGGCGTTGTTACTGGCATCGAAGCAAGTGCAGCTGGTGAATGGATGTATAGAAGTGTGGGGTTTGAATTGGTGGCGCGATTTAGTGGAGAGAACTCTTTTGAGGGTGATGCTGGTGGTGTTATGATTCGAAAACCGAAGGGGTGGAAGGATAGGCAGGAGATTTCGAAGAGATAGGTTCAGCGCATGACGAGATCTTTCAGTGAAGTGTAGAACCAGGCAATGGCAGATACTTGATTCCGGAGTTTTTGCATCTCAAGATGTGCTTAAGCAAGTAACCAAAATTGCCTCAGGATACGCCAGGAATGTATTATGGATCACAATGCACAACCCTCGCACTGGGAACATGTAAAAATACGAATCCGCGATTGAAAGTCGCAGGACGCACGACCAGTTCTCCTTGAGCCTGTGAATTTCAAAGCATGTCGAAGCCGGACTGTTATGAAGTCCGAACATCGCGTGAAATATCGAGCCGTTTTCGGCCGTACGAAGAGAGCCTGGCGTCCAAAAAAAAAAACTCCTCACACTCTGTAAAGATTACTCCTCCACAAATGCTAATCCCATTTTATGGTTGAGCCCGCTATCCAATCGCATCTCAGGTGCGAATCTAATCATGCTTACGGACTGAGCATTTCCCGCTCAGCCTGAAACGCCGTCCTCGCCTTGGTAACTCGACGAACGCTTCAAGGAGGTTCGGCTCTTAAACGAGCAGCGAACTGCCACTACTTGCAGATCCCGCATGCTTATTTTGAAGTCTGTCTTGCATGTTATGCATTGAGGCCTTAAGCTTTGGGGACTATCCGAAAGGGGGTGGTGATCGCGGTGAAAATGTAGATCGGTCCGTTGGGTTGGATGATTGTGGTGCTCATAAGGTGAGAGCATGTGAGATGGCAGGATGCTTTGACGTGTTCGGACAATCACTGGGAATCTCTCAATCAAGGAAGAACTAGAGAACTGGAATTTTGGTGCTTGGTCAGAGAGTTGACAGACAACATCAACTCGTGAGGACCATATTGGCGTGCTCGTGGTGTAATCAGACAAGCTCACGATAGCGAGGACATGCCCCTCATGAACCACCGTACTCATCGAGCGCAAGGATTCGAAATATGCCTTCCTGGTCTTGCGCCGACAGCTACGCAGGGCTGTCAGTACCATATGACGACATAGTCACAAAAGCATTGAGAGTTTGCGCTTTGACACAACAAACGCAAAAATTGTTTCGACTGAAGCTTTCAGATCAGGTCTTGCTATCTTGGCATGCAACGTAAGGTTGCTGCAAGAACCATAAACGCATCAAGCTTGAGCAGCATCGTACTCGGGCTCGGCTCCCGAGAAACATACATCTAATTGGCATGAGGAAACTTCCACCAAACCCGACTTGAGTGTCAATAAAACAGTCCGGTGGAGTCTAGGCTGTCCAAACAAGACTTCGGATTGTGGGATTCGTCCAAGCGAGGACTGAAATCATGTAAACAAGCAAATGCCAAGCGATCGTTGGGAAGCAGTGTCTTCACGAAGCCTCACTTTACCAAGTCATAGAACCTGGGCATCGGATTCGGTTTCGTCGGGAAAATGTCTCTTCAGATGCGGGAGCCTGGAAGAAGATGTATAGGGGAACCGAGTGAAATTGTATATAAGTATGCTGATACCTCGTTGAATGTCAATGTTCGTCATCAGCAGCTTCACATCCAAACGAGCCAGTTGAGGTCAATCTCCAAAGTCCACCCCACCTACATCATGCGTTTCTCAATCATCATTCTCTGCGCCACAGCAATTGGGACTTCAACACTTGTCAATGCTGCACCGGTAGATCAAATTTAATCCAATCAAATATGACACCTGCTAATATTGTGCTAGATTCCATTCAATAACTCGTTGACGGTGCTTCTTCACCGCTTCGACCTCACCACAGCTCTCGCAGCATTCATCAGACCCAGGCTTGCAGAGGAGGCTCACTCCCGCAAGCGGGACTACAATGATGGCACCAAAAATAACAATAACTGCTACGATAATTACGGGAATCGAGTCAACTGCGGTAACAATGGCAACAACTGCTACGATGCCTACGGAAATCGAGTCCAATGCGGCGCTAGCAACAACAACAATGGTGGCTACTGTACCGATTCTTACGCCAATCGATACCTTTGCGGTGACGACAATGAGAACTATTGCTACAACCAATCTGGGAACCAATGCGGATGCGATGATGCGGATTACGATGAAGTGAGAACACAAAACGCGAAGGAGGATGCCAAGAGAAGAAAGCAGCAACAGCAGGATGATGATGAGCGTCAGAAGCAGCAGGAAAAGGAACAGAAGGAAAGAGAGAAGGAGCAAAAGGAGAGGGAGAAGCAGAGGGAGCAAGAGCAGAAGGAGAGAGAGAAAGAACAGAAGGAGAAGGAGAAGGAAGAAGAGGAAAAGAAGAAGATTGATGATGATGATAATTAGCTCGCGCAGAACCAATCCGTACTGAGAAGTATTAATTGAATGGAAGTAATGTACTTTGATCAGATCACCTGTCTAGCGTTTTGAAGATCCAACTCCCGCGTACTACTAGATGTATCAGGGAGCGGCCCGTTCCGTGAGGAATAGCAAAGTAGCCAACCGACTTGGGCACATAAAGTCTGTATAATAAAGTACTTGCAAGCATTCGCTGTGGCTCTGCGCGAATCGCATTGCCTCGAGCTGTCCAATTCACCCCAATCGCTCTCATTATTTGAGCCGCTCAAACAGCGCTGGTGGGTAAGGGGAGGGGGCCGGGGAAAGGAGCTCCACACACTCTCGAGGGAGCTAGTACTCACGAACCATATCTGGAAGAGGAGACTAGAAGATAAGAATGGAGGCGTCAGAAATCAAATCCACACTAATGAAATAAAAAACAGTTGCGCACCTGCGTTCCTTTGCATAATTTCTTGCAATATCCAGAGCGACTGAGTACATCCCCAGTACCTGGGCGCATCCTTTACTTCTTCTCATGATCAGCATCAAAATAGTTCACAATGTCAACATCCACAAGCCTCATGACTACTTTCTGTATCCCAGCAAGGAGACGAGCCAATGCCATGGTGAATGGTGTGGCTGAGGAGAGGTCAGTACGAAAGTATACAGTCCCAAGCCCGGCAATGGCAACAAACCCTCCGTATGTACTACATACTTCCATCCTTGAACCGTTCTGACGGCAATATAGGTCCAGGGAAACATATCCTAGTCCAAATAGCAAGCCAAGACTGCAACGACGGCTCGCCTTCACAGTGCTGCCAACAATTTTCGATGGTGTAGTGCTTGAAGTACCTCCAAGATCAGTCCTACCAAACCTACAGGAAAGCCTTGGCCAGCACGCTCCTTGTCTAGACGCGCAGAACACATTATGGACACAAATGGTTGACGAGGAGAAAGAGCTGGGTGATACTCATAGGGCATTATTAGATACTGAGCGGGAGCTCGCTGCTCCAGCAAGCAATGAAGATCAGAGTGACGCTGAAGCCACCCCTCTCTCGCCACTAGAGGAGCAGGCCGCGTGTCTATAAGTCAGTGTATTGGCCAAAAGTATTTGTTTGCAGCCTCCGACTTGATAGTGGAGTAACTGGGCGGGAGTACCTATTGGTGTGTTGGTGTAATAGTGTTGTGTATATCGGTAGTCATTTGGCAGAGAGGACATGTTCTGCTCCTTAACCGGTGGGTCCGCAAGTAATACTTCAACTCATTTCTGGCATGAGGACGATCATTCAATCATCTCTTTCTTATCTTCCTTAAAACAACTCGGGTAGAGTATGAATTGATAGCAGCAGAGATAGCGACCGGCACTCATGAATAAACTCCGGGTGAGTATGTTTTGTAGTAGATTTAGAAGGAGTCTAGAGAAGAATTCTATCTCGAAAGTGTATGATCGTGTCTCCAATGATGGCCATTGACTCAAAATGCCCAATGGTCAAAGAGCTTGAAGTTTGATGTTCATCCAAGAGATGTCGTCTGAAAAAGCTCCTGAAGGCCCTGACGAAGGCTTGGCGAACCCTTGCGTTCCCCAGAATTGATCTGCCGGCCACCGGAGAGCTTCAACCAACTCCAAAGGATTTCTTGGCTGCAGGATGGCGCTCATGATGGCGATTTTCGTGACTTCTCGATTGCTGCGCGACTGGGAACTCTCCTATTACTATCCATACATCGACGGAACAGGTTGAAATGATGCGCACTTTTGGCTAGCCTACTGGCTTTTGACTTTGGACGAGACGAGCTTCGACACAAAGGAATGGCCGAGACTGGAGAGCTCTTGTCGCGATCAAGATCACGGTCGAGCGACCACAACGAACGCCTCGAACCCCAATTGCTTCGCGCGGCAGAAAACGACGATGTAGAGAAGCTTCGCCAGATCGTTGATGCGGCGAAGATCAAGGGTCAATTGAGCGAAAACTTCCTTCGAATTGGCCTTGTACGAAGTTCGGAGAAGGGAAAGATAGGCGCAACACAATATCTTCTTACTCAGGGAGCTCAACCTGATGGAGCAACTGGGAACAGACTGTCTCCTTTGATGAAGGCGGTGGAGAGGAACAACATTGGCATCGTACATCTGCTCCTCGAACATGGTGCAAATCCAGAAACTGCGGACAAGAAGGGGCGGACAGCATTGATGACTGCAGCGTGGATGAATTACTGGCACATTCTCAACTCGCTGATAGTCAGAGGTGCGGATATCAATGCGAAGGATGCGCGAGGCCGAAATGTGTTACACAACTTAGGTGCTGACAAACAGTGCAACTGGGGAGACTCGGTGATCGAGCTTTTGCTGAAGGAGAATATACATATTGATGGAGAGCAGGGACAAGACAAACTCGGAAGGTCACCACTACACTGGGCATGTGCGACTGGGAAAACGCACCTTGCAGAGCTTCTTCTCTCGAGGTCCAGAATACCAAGAGCGAATGTACATGCGGTGGAGATTCGAGGAAAGACAAGTCTACATCTTGCGGCGGCTCATGATTGGATCGATATTGTCGAACTGCTTCTCAAACATGGTGCGGACATCACTGCGAAGAGTGACGGAGGATGGACACCACTTCATAATGCTTGCGAACTTGGATCTGAGAAGATAGTGCGAATTTTGATAGAAGCTGGATCGGACATAAATGCGAAGCTTCTCAATGGCATGACTCCACTGCATCTAGCAGCTCAGGGGGGTCACCTGGCAGCTGTAAAGTGTCTCTTGGAACGGAAAGATATCAAGAAGGCAGTTAGAGATACATTTGGCAGTACACCATTCTTGCGAGCTGCACAGAACAGGCACAAGGATATAGTCAGTCTGTTGGCACCTTTTAATCACATGGAAAGCATATCCGAGGACGCTCTGGGAGCCAGTAACGGTTTCAATGCGACGGTTGTCGATTTTGGAAATTTCCACAACGAGAACCGTGTCAAAAGACCTACCGTTTATGGTATGTACCCCACTGAAAGTATATGATGATGAGCTGACATAAAGCTAGAGCTGCTTTATGGCCGTGATCCAGTCAATACAAGAAAGCCAAAGTACACCATCTTACCCAATGACGACAAGGCTTCGGATTTTCGGTGGATTCATCTTCCAGCAAACAACATGGCTTGGATCGAAGTTCTGCTCACTAAGATGTTTATCGAAGAAGGCGCAAGCGATGTAGACGGGTTCAAGGCACTCGAAAAGTCGTTTTCTCACCAACATCGAGGACAGCAGAGCCATTCTCATTTTATGCGACCTCTATGTCAAAGTTCGACAAGAGCTGCTCGAATCCCACAAGCGCCTGCTGATCCGCTCGAGGAGCAAGGCCCACCAAGGATTGTGATAAATGGCACAGACTCAAAGGGATCCCCAAAGCCAGCTTCAAGGAGCTCTACATTCCGGGAGGATAGTAATGACTTCTTCAAGTCTCATGGGAAGGAACAGGACAAGGGCGGCCATAAGGACAAGGGAAAGAAGCCTCATGCGAAGGGGAACAAGTCACCGAAGTTAAATGACACACCTAGCAAAGACAAAGATACACCTCGTAAGTCTTGTCAAGATACTCTCGCGCCAGACTTCCACTATTATACAGTGTCCAACAGTTCCTGGGACAATAGCGAGATCTCAATGTTTGAAAGCCTCGGGACATTTAAACGTTTCAGGAAAATTTTCATTTTCCAATGACGAGTTCTCCGAACATTCAGAACCTCCAGTCACTAATACTTCATAGGGAAACCCAGCCAAACCTTCGATCGTCCTAGTACTCCTGGGCGCAAAGATATTTCCCAAGCCAAAGGCAATATCTTCACATTCATGCCGTATCTTCATTTCGAAAGCACTCGGCGACGACAAGAGATGCAAGAAGCTATCAAAAGAGCTGAAAATATGCGATCGCCCCTCTGCCCAAATCTAGGCAAGGCACGGACCTACGACGAAATGTTGATTCGAGCCCATCTTGCTACCTCAACTGTCTCCCTCCATGTCCGCCGCACATTGGATCAATTCTTCTATCACAATATCGACACTGAAAGTCGCGACCAGGATCAGGTTGTGTATCGGTATCAGCTGAAAGGAAAAGATCATGAAGATATTGAGATTGACCCCAAGATCGTCATGGTCGATCAATTGTGGATGTGGATTCTAGGGAAGGATTTAATTGTCACCAGCTTCCCTCAACGGTGGCAGCAGCCTAAGAACGACCCACTGAACGTGCTGGACAGCGTTATTGAAGACATCAACAGCAAGACTCGTGAGCCGGTAAAGTCGGTCTACGACTTGGCCATGATTATCACAGGACGATGCACAGGTGTGTTTGATAGACATCGAATGGGAGATGACGAGTACCAATTTCTGGACATGTTCGAATCCAGTATTGGTAGCGCCACGGACAGGGAGACTATCTTGTTCAAGGAATTCAACGAGGCATCAGCACAAGCATCCATCTGGCTACAACACCACCGTAGATCTCATGGCTTTTCACGATTCATCGAGCACGGTACGACGGAAGCGGAGATCAAACAAGAAACCAATTACATGAATTGGGACGCTGAAGAAGAGAAGTTCAAGCTCGAAGAATTGATGCGGAACCCCCCATTCATCGACAAACTCCTCGACATAGGCCAAGAAACTGACCTCCTCGCGGAAACCAAAGATATCCGTGACGAACTAAACATGATCGCCAAAGTCCTCGACGACCAGAAGAACGTGCTGCCCGACCTCCAAGACGCAGTATGCGAGATCTACCGTGATGAGCAGAAATCTCAACAGGAAGTGAAGAAGCGCTTCCGCGAGCAACTAAAGACTATCGAAATGCATTTGAAAGATATCGAGCGTATGGATAGGCAAGCAGAACGGATCTACAAATCCATAACCGACATGCTGGACCTCAAACAAAAGCACGCCAACGCCTTTGAAGCACGCTTTGCGCGTGATCAAGCCGCCGGTACCGCCAGACAGAGCCAAACCATCATGGTGTTCACCATCGTCACCATCATATTCTTACCACTTAGTTTCATCGCCGCCTTCTTCGCTATCAACATCCGTGAATTTCCCAGAGCAGATAATGGGCCTAGTCTCCCACTTGGATACGTCAGTAAATACATGTTTGGGATCGGTTTCGCCGTCTCCATTCCTCTCATCGCTATAGCTCTCAGCCTCGACGATATCGGACATCTCCTACGACGAGCACGCCGTGCATTGAACCAGCGGCGATTGAAGAAAGAGAGAGCTAGTCAGCCTGGAGAAGGGAGTCTGGATATGTTGGCTTTTGCGCAGGCGATGAGTATCGCGAGGAGTACGAGGAAGAGTGTGGAGACTGAGTGGATTCGAGAGAGGTTCTCGACAAGTACGAGACCGCCTCCTGTGCTTGCTAGGCCAGAGATCAGACAGACGGCGACAGGGTTTAAGATGAGGAGAACTAGTGGTGATTTGGAGAGGGGGACGCAGGTGAGAGATTTGGCCGTTGGGAAGGCTTGAGTTGAGATGCCATTTATTTACATATACCCCGTGTTGAATCTACTTTGGAATATATCACTGCGATCCGGATACCAACTTACAGGTTGGTCTTCCTAGTGGCAAGGCTCCCTATCAATAGCAGTTATTTGGAGATACCTCTGTAAGCTTTGTTGACAGGAATATAGAAAGTATCGTTCAGAGAAAAAAGCCAGTGCAAAAAGTTGACTTTCTCACTCACGTGCATGTTTCGGAGTTCCTCGGATTAGCCACTCAGGAAAGTTGACCCGAGACGCGGACAGAATAAGTAAGCAAGAGCTCAAACGGCACATTACAGCATCAATCATCTCAAACTTCAGATGCAAGTACATATAAAGCGGAGTTGTCTAGTCTTTGCAAATTCCATGTATTGTACACAATGGCAAGAGCTTTTTTCTATTGACCATGCACGCACGCAAGCAAGCAGGCAAGCTATGATCCATCCAATCAACCAACCATCTATCCACCACCCATCAACATCAAACCCCCAAGTATATATAGTGTTGGTAATACAGTAAGCCATTTACATAGCGAACAGAATCAAGAATGACACCATAAGGGCGAAGAGTCCAGTGGCTTCGGCGAAAGCGAATCCCAGAATGGCGTAGGAGAAGAGCTGACCACGCATGGATGGGTTGCGGGCGACACCGGTGATGAGGGAACCGAACACCGTTCCGATACCAGTTCCTGCACCCTTGGTGGGAGTTAGCATTGTTTACATCGAAGTGGATAACAGAGGAGTCAATTGATGTGGAGAAGCTGTCTTGAGCTAAACATCGATAGCCAAAACACAACGAGGTGTATTTGTCTACGTGCCAGCTCTCAAGAGCTCCGGATCAAATCAATTGAATGTGTAAAGGCAGACACAACTTACGATAAGACCAGCAGCAGCGACACCAGCTCCAATGAGCTTTCCGGCACCGAGGATAGCAGCTCCAACAGCGACATCAGCAACACCGCGCGTCTGGTTGCGGGTGAGATTCTGGCAGGTGTTGCGGAGCATGGTACGGCTCATCAGGAGACCGCTGTTCTTAGCAGGAGCTTGGAAACGGGACATTGAGGTCGATGGACCTGTTGTTGAAAACATATTAGTTTGATGTTTCGTCGTGCCAAGGATGAGAGCTTGAGCTCAGGAGAACAGAGCTGTTGAGCATGAGGAGCTTACCATTTGTGAAAGCCCGACGAGCAATTGGGTTTGCCTGGCGGAGGGCCGAGGCGCCATTGAGGCGTGCCGAGCGGGCAGTGATCTGAGCGATGGAGTTCATGATGATTGCTGATGGAATTGGGGATGAGAGAGTGGAATTTTGGATGGATGGACAGATTTGTTTGCAGGATGAAGAAGAAGGATGGAAGGACAGAAACGAGAGGTTCGGAATGCTGGGCTGGGGAGACTGGCCTGCTTAAGTAGCGCGCTTACTCCAGGCCAACCAGATCCACCCCCTCATTCTGGAAAAGCGGGTCGGTTTCTTGGGTGCATGATACCACCACAACCCTCGTCGCGTTATCAATCGCTCGTGAGAGTGCAGACAGCACTCCGTAGCTTCATCATATGCTTATACTGTAGTTTGTATTATTCCGTATCTCTATCGACTGAATTGCGCGCGAGAAGAGCGTTGTTGACAGCCAAAGCAGGTCGTTGGGGATACCGCCCCACGCGGGGGCAATGATTTCCCCGTATGGGCCCGTAAGGTATGGGGAAGTGGAACTGAGCTTTGAGCACCTGTCCCTGAAACTCAGCCCCCCACAACGTGCTTACAGGCTGCAACACCTGCAACTCGCAGCGCATGTCTCCCTGAAGTAGAACCTTACATGCACAAGTCATCGCTAATTTGATTATGTCTTGTTGAGAATCGATGCATCTTTTGCGACATCGTGAGATAATTGATATTGCGCGAATGCCCCTCAGCACGCGACGATTGGCACTGGAGTGGATCTGGGGGCGGAAAGCACAGTCCATTTACAGTGGAGTTGGGCTTTTGCTTTTCAACCCCACAGCGTGTCTCAGCCATCGCGAGTCAGGCAATTCACTGAACATCGTCAGCGACACAACCTGCTGTATGTCATGAGCGTCAGTTCAAGGCGAGATAAAGTTTACGGTGCAATTTTGATGTCCCACGACAAACCTAGTAACAGGTATTTCAGTATAATCCCAATTTTACCTCGTCTTTTTGGGGATAATCGTTTCACAGTAGCATGCTGGAAGCGAGCTGTTTTGTTTACGTGGGCGTATGCAAGTTTGGAGATAGCAACGCTGTGGTCCCACCAGTATTACAGTTTGATGGGCTTGAAATCGATCAATCGTGGCCACGGGGGCTTAAATTTTCAATTCATAGAATGATCGGGAAAATCTTGGCAAAGATACTTCAGCGTCTACCTGATTAAGACCAGTTGCAGCGATATAGACTGGCGGGTCGCTACTGACGCATCTACCGAAAACACCATACAGAATCGAGGTATAAGGGACTGCTCTACATGGTGAGGCGCGTATGTGACCACCACTCGATTAGTCTAATCTTGCGAGGCAGATCGCTCGCGGTACACATTTCAGCCAAACAACACTCGAGATAGGGTGTCGCTGCTGCCATCCCAGAGTTCGCTGCCATCAGTCAATACGACAAACCAAGTTCTAAACCTAGGTCATTACACGAGCATCCATCGCTGGATATAGCTATACCATTTGAAATCACTTTCGATCTTCACCTCGCGCCATTGCCCAGACAAAATCTGGAAATCTCAACTCATGAATCGGTTTCCCTTTCCCATATCCATATATCTCTGTGCCTTGTCTGGAACCCTGTCGATTCATCCAAGACTTGTTAGCCATTTATATACTGCAGTATAACTTCAAATTGAACAATTGAATTCAGCCCGGCGCCGCAAAGAGATCCTGGAGTTCCATCGTTCGAGCTAGTGAGGCAGCTCCTCCAGAAAGCATGGAGCTACAGTCTTGTTTCTCGAGACAGCTGAGCTATCTTCACCATATGTGTTAAGGCTAGACTAACGATTTTTACCGTGAATTTAGAAGATTCTATACGGTACAGATATCGTCAGCAGAGAGGATAACGTCGAGCCCTGCAACTTACATTATTTAGTTGTCTTCCTAGATGGATGAGATTGATCACTTACCCTGATGGCTGTCTGTAGAATTCAAACGGCTTTCTATGACCTGATCGTACGCCAGATTTCGGGTCCACTGTCGGCAAGTCAACTTTCAAGAAGTGACTCAGACTTTGCGCCAGAAGACATTGCCCGCTTTTTTTCTTCCAGATATAGTGCCCGGCCGGCCGTTGACAGCTTCAAACCCCGGGGGTTAAATGTGTTTATCTGCACTCGAATCGGCTCAGCATTGTTGTGCTGAGGCAGACGCCATAAGACAATATCTACGATGACAGTGTTGACTTCCAAGAATTAGTCGCTCACAAAATTGAGTTGTCAACAACATACCCCGCTGGATATCGACGAAGTAAGCGAGTCCAAGGTTAAGCACAATAAAGCACATAAATATCGAGACACCTGTATGGTCCCTGTTCGCTCTCGTGGCCTGATATTCTGCATTCTCTGGCAAATTTGGTTCTAGTCTGGGTACAAAATGATCGACTATGACACGCGGACCCAGTCCTGGTTCACCTCCAGGAGGTCTACAGCCCATTCTGTAGGTCAACAACATTGCCGGGGCTCGCTTAAGAAGAGTTGATTGTAAACAATCCAGTCGGTGCATCACTTCACCTCACTTCATTTGACGTCTTTTCTCCTCTGACTGGAACCTCTCAATCTTAGCATAGCTAAAAGTATATAGGTGGATATATTCTTACGCATTTCCCGTTCTCTCAACAGAATTGAAGCATGACCTTGAGACGAAGTTCAATTTCCCATCGGAGAACAGACACAGTAAAGCCAAGGTTTTCTTGAAAGATAAACACCACTTTCAAAAACAATCCACCGCGAACTACCATCGCTTCTCCACCCATGCTCTCTTTTCACTCCTATTGCAAGCCAATGGAGCTTCTCTCGCTCTGAATGATGTTGCCAATTGCCCCAACACCCTCATTATCCATTTCGTGTCAATCCCTCTCTGTTCCCCCCGGCAGAAAATCCATCACACTGCTATCCAGCAATCCCATGCTTCCCACTCATCCTCTCAATCGCCCACGAAAGCAAAATCAGTTTATCTAAATTGTATCATTTTCGCTTCCACAAACATACTCCGCACCTGGCAGTAACGCTCTGCCAGTCAGATAGGGCGTAGCCAAAAGTCAGGAGGGTATTCAAATTTACGAGTATCAAAATAGGCACAGCCCTAGGCTGTCTGAAAACTATGGGAACGGGATTCACTGCCGGGGGACAGAGAGAACGATCTTGTCACCATTTCTTTTCATTACTTTTGCAATCATAACTGTCGGCTACCTGAGTAAATGAGTCTCACGACGTCTAAACAAACTTTATGCCAGACCCTGTCTTTCGCCCATAGGGAAATGGGAAAGGCAGAGACTCTGGAAAATATTTGAAAAGCAGCGCACGAAAACGGCAGATGCAAGGAGATGAAGACTACCCATTTTCCAACCTTCTCCCGGTCGTGAAAGAGAGGAATGCCACCCGACCAGCCAACGACGCCCGTACCTCACCCCAAACAGAACCAGTCTAGCCGTCCATAATCATCTCATCATCTCGTCGTCACCTCATCACCTCGTTGAGCCCTCTACCAACGTCTCTCATACTCATTGCTTCCCCTTCGTCCCCCGCCATATTCATTGCGCTCCCGGCTACCACTCCTATCTCTCGACTTATGACGTCTGCGCTGCTTCTTTTCCTCATCACTATCAGGACTCTTGTTGCGTCTATACTGACCACCCCCATACTGCTTACGCTCATCATCGCTATCCGGAGACTTGTTGCGTCTACGCTGCTTCTTCTCGTCATCGCTGTCTGGGCTCTTGTTACGGCGACCACCTCGCTTGCGCTCCTTGCTGCTGTTGCGGCTGCCGCGGGAATTGCGACGTTCAGGTTGACCCCAGCCTGCTTCGTTACCAGCGCCATACTGTGGTTGTCCGCCATAACCTCGAGCACCGCCGTACTCCTCACGTTGAGGCTGACCGTATTGCTGGCGTGGAGGTTCTTCATAGCCACCGCCTGGGAATCCACCAGGGACGCCATATTCCTGTCGAGGGGGCTCTTGGTAACCGCCATACTCTTGACGGGCTGGCTGGCCGTATTGTTGTCTAGGCGGTTCTTGGTATCCGCCTCCTCCTCGACCATACTCTTGACGTTCGGAGTGCTCGTAGCTTCCACCGTGAGGACGCTCCTCTCGGCGTTGCTCGAAGCGACTTCCACCCTGCTCGTTTTGCTCGTAGCGTTGATATTCGGTTTGACGGCCACCATCGTATCGTTGAGTTTGCGTGTACTCGGCTTGGGCGTATTGGTTGCCACTGTGGCCGTACTCCGTGGTGGTTTTCTGGTAGTCGCCAGAGGAGTTGTAGCCTGATTGCTTGTACTGTTTGGTCTCTGGCTCATCAGATCCACTGAATGCACCACTAAGAAGAGATCCTCCGAGACCACCAGCGAGCGCACCGACGAGACCTCCGAGTGCTCCACCTCCAGCAGCTTCACTGGCGAAATTGCTAATTCCCTCGTTCACGACCTGATTTTGACCACCGCCATAGCCACCAGATGAACCTCCATAGCCTCCAGAGGATTTACCACCGAGAGCGGACTGGATGCCGCCCATCAGTCCGCCTGCAGCGGTACCAGAAGCACCACCAGAAGACTTTGCCATGCCAAGAGGCTTGCAGCATCCGTGCCCGGAATCTTGAACTCCTGGCTTGTGGTTCTCTCCATTCATGACACCGTTTCGGCTAAGTTGGTCACGAAGCTTGTCCTGGTTCCGTCCTTGTGATTGCCACCACTGCTCGACAACTTGGAACATGAGACGTCGGCCATCTGAAGCTCCATCCTCGCCTGCGTTACGTTGAGCGGGATGGTGGAAGACGCCAGCAATAATACGGTTGATGGTTCGGTCGATATCTGCTCGCTCATCGTCCATACATTCGATGATCTGAGGGACAACCCATTTAAGGACTTGAGAGGCAATCTTTCCAGCTGGCTCGTTAAGGACCTAGGATTGTTAGAGTTAATGTCATACAAAACCATAGGGACTTACGTTGGAGAAATGATCCTTGGAAAGCATAGAGTGGGTAGGATCAGAGCATTCATCATCGTGAAAGACGATCAGTTGCTTATCCTTACTGCTCTGAATGATCTCGGAAGAACCGGTATTCAGCTCATTCTTGATCTGGCTAATAATAGGCAAAACGAATGGAGCGATCAAAGAGAAGACAAACATGTTGACTTGTCCCTCGAGTTGTTCGATAAGTTCGGGAAGCATTGGGATCTTCTCAATAGCTTCCGTAATAGAAAGCATAACCTCGTCGTGCCATGCCATGATGGGCTTGATCTCCTTTGCAATCTCTTGCATTTGAATAGTAAACTCTTCTGGATCTCGTGGAGATACGCGGGTCTGGTTCATCTGGGCATTTGTTGCGTTCATCTTGAGCTCTTCGGCCTTTCCAGCTTCATCCTTGTCGCCAAAGATGCCTTTGGGAATCTTGTCGAGAAGATCTTGGAGCAAGCTTGTATCTCCACCAGCTTGTTGTTGAATAGTGCCCTCGAGTTCTTGGATTTCGCTCTGAGTGGCCTTGTCGGAGACCTCTGTACGCAATTGGGAGTCAGCGACTGTACATCAGGAAAGTTTTATGACGAGGATACATGTCTCAGGGAAGTCGGGAATCACGTACCACCCATAACAGAGTGCAAAAAGTCCACACCACCGAATGTACCGGTGACAATTGGGTAGACCTCGCTACGTGCACCTTGAAGACGCATCTTGGTTCGGCGACCAACGTGAGGGAAGATATCGCGCTCGCCCATTTCGATTAGAGCCAGTTCCGTATAGTTGCTGTGTGCAGAATAATCTGGAGTGGTTAGCTAGGTCGCCTTTGCGAGCTTAGCAACTTACCTTCCAAGCAATGAAGCGCAGTTCCCAAGAGACGAAGAGATTCGTAAAGCTCATCCTTGTTTCTGCTGCGGTTGTACGATCTGCCAAGTTGGATACAACGGCCAAAGAGCTTGCGAACATGCAGAGCAGATGTCATGCAGCCAGCACGCTCATTCGCAATGTAGTTCTTAAGACCAGTATATGGATCAATAGCCAACTCCACCCGCTCATCAACCGGACCGCGAAGTCTACGATCATATTGCGTTGCATCGATATTGTCGGCATAGTCCTTTGGATTGTCGATATGATCCTCGGGACGGTAGCAACCAAGACGTTCAGTCGTAACTTCGAATTCCTTGGTACCGAAACCAAATGTCATGAAACCAAGAACCCACAATAAGATACGAATGGCCTCCGCAGAGACGTATTTGACGGTACCGACATCGATAGCTTGTGCTGTGAAGGAAGTTGTTAGCAGAGCTCCTTCCCCGCCGCGTAAGCTCACTTACAGTAATCTCTCAACCAGTTTCCGAAATAAACTCTGGCCACCGACATCTTATCGAACTTCTTTCCACCAGCACCACGGGACATCAGCAAGTTCAGGAGAGTATCTTCAATATCTCCATGGCGCCCTGAGAAAAGTTAGTAGATGCTGCGAGCTTCAGGAAGAAAAGTATCGTACAATTTAACCCCTCTATTTTGGCAACTGAAGCAATATTTCCAGCTCCAAAGGCATCAGCTGGTCGTGCAAAGAGGAGCACGACAGCAACTGTTAGTAACAGCGTTGTGAAGCTGTAGGAAGGCATGATTGTGTTTCTTTTTGTTTGTTGTTGTTTGATGGAATGTTTTGTAGCTCGAAGCTCTCTTGAGGAAGATTTGAGATGGTGGGGTTGGTAGTGCCAAGTGTTTCATGCTGGTTGGAATGCCAAGAAAATGTGACGAGTGAAAGTGGCCGATGTCGTACAGGAGAGCGAGCGAGCGAGTCGAAGCACGATGATGATGATCAACAGCCTCACATTTCTGAAAGTGTCCTACCTCCGTACAGTATAGGAAACGTGAATACTTGCGTTTCAAAGTAGGCATATTGAAGCATCTCTATCACTGGACTGATTCAGAGTCTTCTAAAAGTTCATCTTCTGGTTACTTTACAGTTGTCATAAGCTTTCATAAGCTTTTGGTTACTTCAAAACAAAACAGCTACCACTGCTGTCTTTTACACAGCGAAGCTGATGCTGGGGCGTGCTGATGATTGAAGCTGACTTGCCAGAGCGAGAGGACGGAAGCTCCGGATGGTCGGCAAGTGTTGTCTTGGGCGGGCGACGCTGAACTGACAGGGTTAGACAGGGCTTGATCTGTATCCTTGGAGCGGCAACCAAAGTGTTCAGCGGAGCGGGGCTCAATGTCAGAACGAAGTTTCAGAGCATGAGTGAGGGATAGGTGAGCTTCTCCGTTGGGTTCCTTGGAGGTTGATGGAGGGCTTTGGAGCTGCTGGAAGGTTATTTATGCTGAAAGCGATAGCGTGAGAGAACAACTGGACTTGCATACTTGCTCCTTTCATACTCTACAAGTCTCGTCTCTGTAGTGACACTTTAAGACATCTTTTTGATGATTACACAACTGGGCTTTAGGTCAAGGGCTGGAATTTGAAAGCTAGGAGAAGAAGAGCCTGGGTACCAGGTAACACACCTGGAATATCAAAAGCTACCTACCTTAAGCAAGACCGCTCTCCCCCTCCAAGCACTCAACAACATAACTGAGAGACCAGAATTCAGATCTCGCAAGACTAAAAAGCCAGAAGTTCCTCGACTTTCCTGTGCCTGCCCCGGATAGTCCTTTTACTGCTAGCCTCCCATCGCCTGACAACTGCTATTCTACCTGCCCCCTCCATTTCTTCGTCCCTACCCCTCCAGCGACCTTCAGCCAACCACAGCCCTGTATCCACTGACACTGCTGATGCTTCTCGCTGTATGGCCGACCACCTTGGCAGATCAGGCTATGCTATTGCCGCCCTTAGCATGTCCTGAAGAATTTCACCCTCCAGGTACAGTCGTTCACCGTAGAATGCTGCCACACTGTGCTCTTGGGCTTCCCTCCACTCCCAGCTCAGCCAACGACATTGCTTCCTCGGGCTTCACTATCTACCCTGTCAAACTTCACTCCGGGCTAGACTCGACCTGCCGTAGAAGAGTTCTCAGGCTTTGCTTGTCCAGTTTGCGCTGCCCGGCGGCATGCTTCCTTTTCCGCTTCATCTTTCTCTCACCAGTTCCCTGCATTCCTCCCCTCCTGTTCTCTCCCAGAGTCCTGCCACACTATGCTTCTGCCCTGAGTCCAGGCCACACCAGGCTCAGGTACAGGTAGATCTCGGGCTCACACCATCCGCCCCAGTTCTGCTCTCCCATGCCTTGTCTGTCTTCCTCTGTCCGACTTCGCTGGAGGTGAGCCTCACCAACCGTAGCCTTTTGCGGCCTTCTTCCGCAAAGCCCGCCCAGAACAGAACGGTCAGCTGCCTGCAGAAGCCAGGCTTTCCTCCGCCATTACGCCCTTTTCAGGACCTTCGTCGTAGGAGGACTTCACCAACCGTAGCAAGCTCTCACAGGGTTTGCCGCCTAAGTTCGCAACAACAGCTCACTGACGCGTTGATGTGGGCATGGTAACAGATGCGATAGTGAGGTAGATGAAGAAATAGGAACATGAATACAAGTACTGTGGAAGTGAAAACAACAAGTCGAAGCAAATGAATCTATTTTGCAGAGTTGCGTGTAACTGTTCACCTCCTCAATTGCAATATACTTTTCTGAAGCCTAAAAATACGCGCTGCCAGCCATCTTTTGGGCGGTCGGTCGGTCTGCTGCTGCTCTTGCTCTCGCCTCGCTTCTGGCGTAGTGCCCTGCCTGCCCTGCCCTGCCCTGCCCTGCCCTGCCCTGCCTGGCCCGCACTGCCCGCTCTTGCTCAGCGTCTGCTAGAAAACTCCTCGCCGCCCATCTCCAAAACCTCTTCCTGAAAATCCAGCACCCACAGCGTATCGCCACCACTAAACTATCAACAACCACACACAAAATATCATCATGGCCCGCGCAAAGAAGCCAGAGGAGAAGCCAAAGGAGGGAGCTACCCTTTCCATCGACGTAGACAGCTTTGTCCGCACAAGAGACTCGGTAAGAACCAATTATCTCCTTCGTCTTCATCTTCATCCTCCCCAAGTCGACTGGAACCGCGCATCTCAAATCATCGATATCTTCATCCCGCCTCGTCTGCCATCAACCACCACCAGCTTCACCTGTCCTCCACATTCCAACAACCACTCTTCGGATCAGTATTACAACCTCGAATCCCGCATTCCTTCATTCACGCGACCCTATCCCGAGCAGATCTCGCGTCGCAATATCTTACTCGGCTTTCTGCACCTACGCGCCTCCATTGTTTACTTCTTTGACGCGATGGTCTCGAGACCCCGCAGACCGCACAATGACTTCGCGCCGCACCGTGGCAGTGGATCACAATTACCTCCTACAGCAGTCGCTAATATGGGAACAGGTCGTCACCGGACTCGCGACTCTCCAAGATGCCATCCAGACCCTCTCCTCAGCCTATATCAAGCACACCAACGCGGTCCTCGGTGAACATGGCGCAGGCCTCGATGTTGACTCTGCCTTGGCCAAACTCGGACAGAACCCCCTCCTCAGTCTCGGAGACTTGAACCGCGCCGTCAGTCCAGCCAAGTCTGTCGTCGCAGAAGCACCAGACAAGAAGGAGCGCAAGAAGAGGCAACATGATCCCAATGCGCCAAAACGTCCTCTCACTCCCTTCTTCCTCTACATGCAAACTGCCCGTCCTATCATTGCTGAGGATCTTGGTTCCGACTTTGCCAAAGGAGCTGTTAGCACTGAGGGCACTCGTCGATGGGGTACCATGGCAGCAGAAGACAAGCAGGTGAGTTTCTACCTTTCTATCCTAGGACCATTCTGATAGCATACAGCTCTGGACCAATGCCTACAAGGACAACCTCCGTCTTTACAACGCCCGCATGCACTCCTATAAGACTGGCGGTAACCTCCAAGCTAAAGATATGAGTGACCAAGAAGCTGCCATCTATGCCGACGAGCACAACATTGGAGCCGACAACACCGCTGACGCTCAACTTGTTGGCGACGCTTCAGCCGCTGCTCTTCACGACGAGGACGCTGAAGGTGAGCCCGACAAGGAGCCCACTCCACCACCAAAGACCCCCAAGGCAAAGGGCGGCCGCAAGACCAAAGCCAGCAAGAACAACACCCCAGCTGCTCCCCCAACCCCAGAGACTATCATTCCTCCTGCCAGCGCAAGCAGCATTGTCCCACCCAAGGCGGCTGAAAAGGAGAAGAGTCCAGACAAGAAGCGCAAGAGGGCTAGTAAGAAGGATGAGGTTGCCGCCGCTGAGAAGGAGGATCTGGCTGTTGAGACGCCGAAGAGTGCACCTAAGCCAAGGAAGAAGAAGGCTAAGGCTGATTCTTAGATCTGCTTTCTCTTTGTCTTCTTGCAATCCATATCGTTCTCCTGTTCCTTGCTTCTGGTAGTGTGAGGGCGTGACTGGTGAAGCATGGATGCATTCGCTGTCTCGTTTGTTGCTTCTTTCTCTTTCTGGTCTGTTTGTTATGGTCGCGGTAAAATGAAACTCGGTACATGATGTGTATGAATGGGAAGGAAGGATGGCTGGAAGGATGGGATATGGATTTTGTGTGTTGCGTTGCGTTACTTGACTTGGCTTTCTCAAGGCTTGCTCGTTATTGTGCTAGGATACCACGCAAAGCTGATAGGCTATCGATTATGTCTGGCTAGTGGTAGTATACATGATTTGAGAATTGTAAGCATGCCTCTTTATCGCTCGCTTGCTGTGAGTGTTCTATGCATCCCATTGACTAGCTCATGGTCACCTCACGCCTTCCTCATCTATATGCAGATTCAAAAAGGGCACGCTCTGACTTCCTGAGGATAAGGCTGTAGCAAAAACCTTCTTAACTTTATGAAAGACGACCAACACAGAGCGTATTCATCTTCATTCCGTCATATCTAGTCACGGCCCTCTTATAGGTTCACCTTCTTCTGATACTCTCGCGCCTTGTTCTTATGTGAGCTAGCAAGTGAATGACAGTAGCCTTCCGGCCTTCACAAAGCTGGGACATCTTCCAATAGCGATAAAACGTACCTACGAACCTTCGATCCTTAGCAGATCAGTCAACAGATCCAATGGGCCTGAACCAGACGCGGAGAAATCAACATATTTGTGCTGGCAGGGTATATGCAGTCTCCCGGCTTAGTAGATCACTCACTGTCTTTTTTCTAGCAGCCTGTTAGGTTGCAGAATTAGTAGGCATATGCGGGCGGTGCTGAGAAGAAAGCATTTGCTCAGCGTGCTGTGGAAATCGACAGACGGTCGAATGCCGACAACAGTATTTAGATGATGATGAATGCCAGAATGGCAACGAACCATCTTATAAATGCTTTAGAGTTCCAGAAACATAGGTTTCGATATGATCGAATACAATATTCAGTGAGCACGATGGTAGCTGCCTTACGGTATGACCTCAGAAAGTGGGGCTTTGGGCTTCGGTCCTGTCCTCGGAAACTTGACTACGCCCAAGATTCCTGGAATCGACCGGATACTTGTTGAGATTCTCTATGCTGCGTAAGGCGTGGAATGTGGAGATGCTATGTACTGCTTTCTCCGTATGCGTGGTGAGCTACAATGGGTTGCAAGCTGAGCTTCACTTCTTAGGACCCGTCTGCCTTATATACACCTCTGCCATGTCATCAAGAGCTTTGATCAAACTTCATTACTTACCAGGACTTTATACTGATATTCCTCTCATAGCAGTATCAATCTAAACATACAAAGACTGTATTACATCCCGATCTGTACAACCATGTCCGGCGAAAGCATGAAAGGCTTTGGCTCGTGTTCTGGACTGAGCTGGGCATATTTTCATGCTAGTATTCCTCTGGTATTTCACCGATGTGGAAAGTCACCTTAGTTTCTCCTCAACTGATTCACGGTTTGAAAATATTTTGAGAGGTTTCGTATCCGCAATTGGGCCTCTAAAAGCGAAGAATGACAGATGATAATCTTGACAACGAACGGGTCCTTCACGGCTGTCTGACTTTGATAGCAAGAAACAGAACCCTGTGTTGAAAGACCAGCTAGACTGGCAGAACGGGTGTCCCCTGTGTCCAAAGATCAGCTAGGCTGGGAGAACGATTTGCGTTGGGTGACCCGCTAGTAGACCCACAGGGGCGAGGATAGAGGGGAGCGATACTTGCTTGGAAGATGAACGGGTTGATGGTCAGGTCGGTAGTGAAAGGATTGGCAAGAGCAGCCTTTTTAGCAAAGGGAAGCGGTTACTTCCAGTTTGTTCGAGCTCCACCCAAATCCTTACCACCACTGATTTGGCTGCAATTCTCATGCTTCATTCGTGGAATGATCCTCTTATTCACTTCTTCCTGATTCCCAGTCTACTTACTCATACTTCGCCAAATGTGGTGTACCCCTTCTTTTCTCTCTTCCTCACAGTTCTGTGTGACTTAGGTTTCTATAGCAAGCGCATAAACATGAATATTAATTCAAAGAACGGTATAATGGAAAGGCTTGAAAATATCAGCTACAAGCCTCAGTAATAGCAATATTCTACACTATGAGATACATCAAATACTCATATAGGTATTCGCAAAGACGACAAGAAGGCACGCACAAGTAAGGAGCAGACTCCAAAAATCGCTTCCGAAGATATGAAAAGTTTGGAGCTGGAGCATTCACGTAAGGACGAAACTCCCACGGAACGCGAGCTCTAGAAAGATGCAGAGACGCACGCATAGCAACGGAGATCATGAGGACAGAAGTAGAGACCATGACAGCCAAGGTATGGAGGATAAGATTGAGGCTAGAAAAATATCTCCGGTCGATTCAATCTTGAAAACTCTCCACCGACTGCAACAAAGTTTCTGGGAAACAGACCAACTTCAAACTGCCACAGCTCTGGCGCCGCTAGCCTGGCTAGTCTCGCTATCACTACCAGAGCGAAAGGTTCACAAATCACTGTGACTCGAAGCGAAGTCATCACGAGTTCAGAGCATTAGTCAGACAGCTCTTTGGAACAAACAGGCTAAAAGAGAAACAAGAAGTCTTTGTGCACTCGCTTAGTTGTTTACCTCCAAAGAAAGCCACAACCGAGCTCGCTTGGGATAGGGGCAACGAGCATGTGATGACCTGATCCAATAGCGCTGGCTCTGAGATCGATTTTCACATGGCCACAGGCTTGTAAACATAGCAAAGCATCTAGGCTGCAATTTTCCTACGCTGAGGCCGTGCAGAAGGCTCAGACGAATGCATCAGCCTGCTTTACTCCTCGGAACTGCACGACTGAATTTGGCTTCAAGAAGTATTTGGTATTAGAATTGCATAAGTTTCTACAATTAGAGGTATCACAACGCCCATAAATAAACAACAACGCTAATCAACAGTCCATTCTATCATCCCAATGCAGATGCACGTCGTATTTCTCTTCACCCTTCCACACTCTTCCTCCGTCATTGACCGCCGCCACTGCCCTCCTCAGGGACGTTCCCATTCCACCAGGTCCACTTCCGACTACACTCACACTGCCTCCAATCTCAGGTGCCTGCTCCACAAACTCGCTCACGACCTCCGACAGATCCGGATGGCGGTCACCAAGCCAGACAACCTCGTATCCCGGCTCGCTATCTGCTAGACTTGAAATGTTGCTGCCTGCGATTGAAGTTCGTACTGTGGCTGTAACGCCTTTTATCTCGTCATCTGCGTCTGAGAGAACTTCCTTGGTCGTTTTCGATGACATTTCTCTTGTAATGAAGATACGTATCGAGAGCTTGCCATTTGAAGTAGCGATGTGTCGCTTCAAGGTCGCCAATTCAGGAGCCATCCATTCGAGATCTTGGGCACGGCGGATGATCCATACGAGTTGCACGTTACCTCCGATATAGCCATATTCTTGAACGCGGTTCAGGACCACTGGGAACACCATCGTCGCTCCTGTCCCTCCGCCAACAGCCAGGAAATTTCCGGGTTTGGAGAGGGTGGACGGACCATATGGACCAGAAAGGATGACAGGTGTGGTGGTTTTCCCTGCTTGAGTTCGCTCCGCGAGCATGCCTAACTTGGAAGTCTCGCCCTTGAGGCAGCGGACGATATATGTATGGTGTGGATTGATGGTTTCCTTCGAAGCAAGCGATGCGACTGTGAAGGGGTGATTTTGCCAGATGGAAAGCTCGGGGAAGCATAGGTAAAAATGCTGACCAGGGGACCACGGGCCGTGGTTGTGCTTGAAGTCGATTCGGACGACTCGGCCTTCTGCGTCATCGAAGCACTGGAGTGTTGCTTGGGCAGACTCAAAGCCGTATCCTGAAATAGGTTAGCGTGTTCGAGTGTTGGATGGAAAGGAGTCTTACCACCGGACTTCATATATCCTACGTGGATGAGTAGTGTTCTGATATACCGGATGCCAAAGTCCATGAATACGATAGCCAAGGCAGCGATCATCCAGCAAGCCAATTTGTTCCAATGTCCCCAGCACGCACCAATGTAGATCAACGCAATGATAGCGTGAGACTTCCTGAAGAACTCGTATCCCGTCAGGCGGATCATACGAGGGAAGCTGAAGACCCAAATGAAAGACAACAGCCCCATCGCCACAATCCCCCAGATCATGTAAGTCTGCTTGATGAAATTGGTGTACACTTTTGGCTGAGGTTGATACAGCTTCGCCTCAATGATTGTCCAGATGATGGTGTGTATCATTGATTGTGCGAAGATGATGTGACCGAGCCAGCGGTGGATGAAATTGAATGACTGAGTCGGCATGCCAGTGATGAGGGAGAGGATACTTTCTCTCTGGGAGAGAAAGACACTCAATGGCGTTAGGGCATAAGCGAAGGCTCCGATACGATCACTAAAGCCACCCATCCCAGTTCGAGTGTTATAGACGCCAGCGAGATTCTTGACAGGTGTAATCCAGGTCTTATAAACGATCCCCACAAGTCTGTAATAGTTATCAGATATGCAAGTCTTCGCTGGAGAGAGAAGACTTACGAGAAGATCAACAAATATCCAGACAGTACAGCCAACAAAACCAACTGGAGTCTTGTGACATTGCCAAACACGGACTGCAGGCTCTCCGGGAGCAACAAGCGACGCAAAGCTGCCGTCTTCGACTTCCAAAAGCGTGTGAAGATGCTCATGGGAGCAACAGATCTACCACCTTCGAGTTCTAAGCGAGGACTTCGAGTCCTAGATGGCTTTATCGCTCTGGAGAAAACGAAAATCGCGAGAAGACCGCCTAATACTGCCCAGAGAATGAATGTGTATAACATGGACACGGTGTGCATCCTGACCATCATCAGCGTGGGTCCTCTCAATAAGTTTTTGGTCAGAAGAATTAACATACCAGTATACTGCATCCAAGTACTCGCAACTGCCTGCATCATTTGTACATGGAAACACACGAGTGGCATATCCCCAGTAGAAAATCTCATCACCACCAGCGGAGTGGTTTTGTATATGCTGGCGAGCTTCGAGTACGCCGTGAGAGTCCATCTTGCTTATTGGAAAAATTCAAGATCTGAAGTCTGCTCTGGTACAACAGGACTTCTGTCACCTAAGAGGAAATTCTGGTTTAATTGTACATCTGGACCAGGAAAGCCAAGGCCCAGAGCCCCTCCCCGACCCGACGAAGAGTATTAATGCCATGCAGTTGAGCAAGTTAAAGACCGGGCCTTGCAGGTAGCTCTTGTCCGTCAGTCCCCTTGATGTCACACTATTACTACACCATCCAGGTCGCTGTAATGGGTTGATGAAGAGCTTTCCACCCAACAAAGACGTGGGAGATCCTCAGCAGCCCCTCGCTAATCTTTTCGCCAGAACAATGGATCTTCTTGGCATTAGGATACTCCCGCAAACATGCTCAATTAGCGTGCCTAGCCAACTCAATTGCCCTCAGTTGTGGGGTTTGATTTGCTGGAATCTGTAAACATCGGGGCACCAACTGACTCGGGCGGTGCCAAGAGTGGGTGGACTGCTCATGCCACCGGGGTCGTTTGCATGGCGCTCAGCATTTGTGGGGACAAGACGCTGACATGGGAGTTAACCTTCTGTCAAAATCAGCTTGTATCCCCTTCAGAAACATTTACCCGTGGAACTTCAAACGTACTGTCGTTGTGACCAAAGGTACCGATTATTGCCTGAAAAAGATAAATCGATTTGACGAGATCTTGGATTTTACCGTCACGATGGACCATTCTTCCATGTCCGATTCGGCAGATGCCTGCCAAATATCTGTGAGTTCTCAAGTGGTCCACATGGATAGTTTGGTCTCTAATGCTTCGTAGATGTTGTGGAATTGGACGACAATCAATGCATGTAAGTAGTCCGCTATATCGAGGGGTGAAAGTCACGCTAATTCGATCGTGAAGGCTTCATCTCATCATCATGGCAGATCAAGTCGACATCCATGTTCGCGGGGTCATGTATTGGGGTCATTTTCCTCGTGATGTCCTTGGAGTTGTTGCGCCGTCTCGCCAAAGAATATGACCGACATCTCCTGAATCAGTAAGAACCTTTTCACTATGGGCTTGTTTCTGGCAGACGACAGACTTCAAATTGCATAAAACAGTACCAGAAAAAAGAACCAATGCTCATTCGTAAACAGATATCAACGCTACATCGCATCCTTGAACACTTACATCAATTCGCAAGACTCGGGGAGCAACACTCCTTCAAAATCCTGCCCTCCTGCAGTCGCTCTTCCAACCCCTCCATTCCGGCCAAATTTATTCCAGCAAATGGTTCGAGCTACCCTGCATATGTTTCAATTTGCTGTTGCGTATTTTATTATGTTGTTGGCCATGTACTTCAATGGCTATATCATCATCTGCATCTTTATTGGCGCTTGGATCGGTTCTTTTCTCTTTAGCTGGGAGACTGTCAGCTTCACGTTAGTTTCTGCTCCCTTCCAAAACCTCATGGTGGCAAAGCTAATATTGAGTAGTGGGGAAATTAGTACAAAGGAGGAGGCCACTGCTTGTTGCGGATAGGAAGCGGACTGAGATGCTGGGAGGAGGATAAAGGATGTGCAAGTAATCAGCGACTAAATTGCATTTCAACAGAGAATATTTTGCTCATGATCTTCGAATGAGCTTGTCCGATAGTTGCCACGATTGACAAGCATTTTCTTGATCTTGCCACATCTAACTCAAATTTCCGGACTAGACACCAAAGACTAGCTGAAGAATATTCAGTACGGAGCCAGGAGTAGCCTCATCGAGGTCATCGAGGAATACAAAATCGACAGCACTTCCGAGACCCCGATGTACCTCTATTGCAACCGGTTGAAGAGACATGACATTGCAACTTTGAAAGGATTTCGAATTTCAGTAGCGCACTTGAGTCCTCGATCCCATTCACTTCAGCAGTGTAGCAACCGTCTCAAGAACCCTCTGCTGCTTCGGCACCCACCCCAAAGCCCTCAATCTCGAAGCCTTGATTCTCATATTTGCGCCCCATATAGTCAACGCCCAAGGATGAATCTGCGACGCCTCCTCATCACTCAACCTTTCTACCTCCGCTGTCCCAATCACCCCATTTTTGGACATCTCCTTCGCAATAGCGTCCACCACATCCGCAAGAACAACTTCCCCAGCTTCAATGTAGTAGACACTTTTCTCACCCCACTCAACCGTCGATCCCCCTGTCTGCAAAGCCAAAGCCTGTTCGGTAAAGTAAACAAACACATCCGCGAGATCCTTCACATGGAGAGTTGAAGTACTATTCTGCGCCTCTCCGATCTGGAACATCTTGCCCCTCTCCTTCGCAGCATCAACAAGCACCGGTAGCGTGATACTGCGGTCTTTGATGCTGTCGCTGGTCCCGTATACAACTGGAGGTACGAGGAGCGCTGTTTTGATGTTGAACTCCTTGCCGAGTCTGAGTACGAGTTGGTCGGACTTGACGTGCATGACAGGCTCCTCGAATGTTGTGATTGTTTCAAGATCATCGACATCGTCCCATATCTTTGACGAGAGCTTGCCGTAGCCGACACTGTGGTCGAAGACGCTTGCTGCGCCAGAAAGGTGGATGTAGACTCCTTTCTTGCCCAACGAAAGGCCGGTGAGGATGGAGGTGATTGCGCCGAGGTGGTCGGCGTCTGCGGTGTCTGGGATGAGTTAGCTCTGCTTCGTTCGAAGGAGTCGTTACACCCACGGAGAACTACGTCCGCTTGTTTGCTCTGCTCGAGAAGAATGTCCTTGGAGTCTAGATCTCCGATAACAATCTCGAACGAAGGGTGCTTAGCGAGGATTTGTTGTCGTTGTTCTTCCCTGCGCACAAGTCCTACAATCGAAAAGGACGGATGCTTGGCTACGAGGGTTGAAAGAGTCTGGCCTCCAATGTACCCTGTAATACCCGTGATGAAGATGCGAGGAGCCATAGTCGGTGTTGAAAATGAAATGGTGCCGAAGACCTGTTGGCTGAGGGAAGTGTTGTGAACGAGAGTGTGGCAGTCATCTCGGGCCGCGAGTAGTCTTTATACCTTATTCTCAAGAATAGTATCTGCAGTCGTAGTAGCCATTCGCACAGGAAAATTGACAAATCGAGAAATACGTATCATTATGGAATTCTCAATTCCCATGCTCTTGATTGGTGCACAGTCGGGCAAGGCGGACGGCGGACATTGAGTTAGTGGGGCACAGAAGCTGACATCCTTCTGAACCTCCGCCTCTCAATCAACTTTATCCGCATTCCTAACATCGACAGGTGGCCTTCGAAGGACTTCGGTATTTGAGGCTTTATAATCATGACGCCGCAGACTTCCAAGCAACAGAATCTGTCGTGTAGCTCCTGTAAAGATCGTAAGCGTAAATGCGATCGCGGGCTTCCGAAATGTTCTCTCTGCTCTCGGTATGTCCGCAGTTGTGGTCTTTGAGCAAAACATTGACATTATTCGAAGGAGGAACCTGATATGCGATTATCCGACTCGTCGCCGCCGAGAGGCATCTCGACCTCAACCTCATGCCCAGTCCCAAACTTATCCCTCTCCTCAAGCATCGACCCCAGCGTCCACTTCGGTCTCGCAAATTCCAGGCGCAACCGCGGCCCTTTCCCCGCCGAACTCAGAATTCCCGCCTGTGTTTTACCTAGACAATGCAGTTTACCAGAATTCACTGGTTCCCAAGCCGTCCCCCACAGCTCTCATCCCACCTTCCATCATATCTCTCATTGGAGATGCATCGAATTGGTCATCGACTGCCACAGTCTACTTCAAAACTGTGCATACGTGGATGCCCATCGTTTCCAAAAAACGGTTCTTTGAAAATGTACCCATCGATGACACTGCCCGGTCCCCACTTTGCTCTGACTACGCCTTGTTGATCCTGTGCATGGAATTGAGCATGTGGATGCCACGAGAACAAGATCCTCGCACGAAAGCTTACCTAGCAGCCAAGTCCTTCTACTTGGAATTAGAGATCCAGGGCATTGTCTCCATCCAATTACTACAGGCGCTGATACTACTTGCCTGCTATGAGATGGGTCATGCGATCTTTCCTTCGGCAGCGGTGTCGATCGAGGCCTGCGTCAGGTATGGACAGGCGCTGGGAATCAATTGGGAACTAAAGTCTTCTAAGAAGCCATTCGCTTGGATTGATCGGGAGGAACAAAATAGAGTCTGGTGGGCAGTGTTCATGCTGGAGTGGTAAGCCTATTTTTTTCCCGTGACGATCTCCGACTGAGCGTGTCAGTGTCAGCAGAATTGGGTACCCAAGAAGTCCACCTCTGGTCCAGAGTCCATCACCAGAAGTGCACCTGCCAGCAAGCACGCCGGCATGGGATGAAGGCTTGATGCCCGTCAAGAATTTAACAATTCTTCAGCCTCGCTCTAATCAAGACTTGGGACCCTTCGCAACGATGGCCGAAGCGACACGACTACTTAGCCGAGTTCTCGAGCATGTTGCTGTCACAGATGTCGATGAGCAGCATGATCAAGAAGCCTTGATACTTGATCGAGCGTTAAAGGCTCTTGGAAGTGTGGTTGAGTACGAGGGCGATTATAATAAACTGTCTATCATGAACCAGACGACGATGTGCTCCATGTAAGTGATTGCGCGGTGGACGGTGCACACTGTGCTGACATACCAGCTCTCTGATAATCCTCCACGAAGCCCATGCATCCAAGCATAGCAGTAGTGTGTCTGAGTACTTCCAGACAGTACACCACACCAAGCACGTCACTAACTCGGTGAGCATATCACGGGAAGAGTTCACCCGGTCCTTGACCGACGTCGCATCGATACATTCTTGTGTTCGAGAAGCATCTCCATATCTTACGACCCTGTTGTATCAGTCTGCAATTGCGAATTTAAGATTGGACCAGGAGACTGGGAGCGAAGACTCATCAAAGGCACTACATACAATGAAGACCGCTCTTGCACAGTTCGACAATAGGTGGAGAGCTTCAGGTGAGTCATTTGTACTTTTGAGCACTCGCTCTTGGCTGACTCTCAATAGGTGCGTACTTGCGAATACTGGAGGCAAGAGAGGTCTCTGCCATGTAACATGAAGAATTGAGAACGCTTTGAATAGGAGCACATTATGAAGGTAAATATCTTGAATAGATTATAAAGTAAAATATAACTTCAAGTGGCGCTCGTGAAGACGACATTCTCGTTGCCAACCACAGACTAGGAAATCAATCAGCTTCTAGCAGTGTGGTGGGGATTCGGATTACTTACTGTCAGTACATTCGCATCGATGCCTGTGACCACCCCAGTCGCCGTCGCGCCCATTATCTGATCGTAGCTGTTCATGACCAACTGGATACCGGACACGAATCCCTGCCCATCGAAACCGCAATGTCCACCTCCATTTGGAGTATTGTCAACGGTTTGGAGAGCCCCAATCTGTTCAGCAGCTAATCCTGCATCGCTAGCCAATTGCTCATATGCTGTGACGGATTGCGGGATGGAATCCTGAAGCAAGGCCAACTCGTCCTTGGTGCTCTGGAAGTGGATCTTCATGCTGGTGATCATGGTATTGGCATCAACGACGGCGACTTGAGGAGCCATTGCACCGCAGTTGAGTACGACACCAGTCTTATATTGGGCACCGAAAGCAGGGACGAAGAATCCAGACATGAGAAGCGAGCCACCAGATACACCAGTGAAGAAAACATTGGCAGGATCAAATGCAACATCTTGGCTCATTTGGTCCTGGATCAAGGAGTTGACTGCAGCGGCGTGTGCGACGCCATCGGTTCGGTCGAGTCCGCTTCCACCGCCCCAGAATTTCTTTTGATTTGGTGCAAGAACGACGACGCCCATGAGGTTGTTCTGGACTGCTTGGTTGGGGAAGTCGACGAAACTCTGGCCACCATCACCATGAAGAAGAACATTAACACCCATCGTCCCGGTTGTATTGGCGGCTGCAGTTCCTCCTGGCACACCTGAGGCTGCGGTGAATTGATCGGCTGGTGCTGAGATCTTGTAGCGAATGGGCAGGCCACTGTTAATATTAGAGATGTGCTACAAGAATCCCCGGAGTATCAACTTACTTGATCTGAACAGTCTTATCCAGAATCATTGATCCATCGGTAGCTTGTGTGATCTTGGTAGCTGCAGCTGCAGCAGCTCCACCAGCAGCAGCACCAGTCGCGGCTCCAGTGGCAGCTCCTCCTTTTGTTGCACCTCCCTTTTTTCTCCTCTGAGGCAAAGATTCAACTGGCAAAGCGACCAACAAAAAGAGAAGGACGAGAGAAAGAACACGGCTCCATGAATTCTGCATTATGAAAATAGAACAACGTCCAGCGTAAAACGTGAAAAGGTATCGAATCTACCGACAGCGGAGAAAGTAAAGAACGGAATAAAGAGGAGAAAGAGAAAGATCAGAAACACAGCGAGGAACCTGCCTCTTCATATGATGGGACGAAGCTCCAATTCTCGCGCCTCGCTTTTCTGGAGTCCCCTCGCCTACAAAGTCATGAAGCATGCTGTCAAACTGCCAAGGCTGTTTCCTTCACAATTATCCTGGTGGTGATCGGGCGGAAGGTTGCTGGTGAAGGTCGATCCGTTTGACTTGGCAGGGAGAGCCGGTCGGGTAATTGGTGAGAGAGAAGAATCCTATTCGACAAAAATAGACGGCGCTCGTTTACCAAGATACTTTGATCGCAGTGGCGCAGATGGATCCTCGTGATGGTCAGGGGATTCCATGGCATTAATTCTTGTGCTGTTGAGTGAGTTGAAGACGAGTGCGAAGCCGAAGCGTCCAGGAGGGAAGAGGAAGAGAGGCGATAGGAGCGAAGGCAAGCGTTTCGGAAAATTGCTTGGCATATACTCTTGAATGATGAGCTTAAATAAAGTTGAGTTCTTGGGTCAGGTACTTGGGCGAATGTTCTCCTAATCTTTTCAGCCGGTGAGCCTTGGTTCTACCTTTCTTACTGAAGAGGAGCACGATCACTGCTATGGCGATTTACCGCAGAAGAGCTAGGTACCTGCCTTGACTATGCATTTCACGTGATGCGTTATCTGCTGATATTTCCTTGCCAAAAAATCTTGGAAAGAACATCTATTACGTGCGTTGATCTTCATCAGAAATCACCATCCAACTCATGCTTTCGATAAGGACAATTCCTTCAAGCAAGCTGTCATAAACCGAGCTTGGAGAAGTTCAATATCACGTGGGCTCCAGGCAATCCCCATCTCGCCCCACTCGACTGCGTCCTGCTTCCTTCATCCCAAATCTTCACTGCCGGTATATAGCTCAGCGGCCAGGTAAGGTTAACGAACCTCTCGCAATAGACCGTGCCAGGCGGATGTCTCATTTGCTGCATTCAATGCTGGACCTGGTAGCGAGGTCCATGACAGAACTTCTCAAGGCTGTACAGGGGCAATCAGTCTGACCTGACATCGCACAGTCAGCTGTCTCGGTCTTTCTCGACCATGTCAACAAACAGAAATGGATCCTTCGCATGCCAGGAAGCAATGGCAGGAAACGGAGGAAGGCATCTGTGGTACGCCAGGAATGCTTGCAATACTCGAAAAGTTCTCGATTTCGGAAGTCAGCATGTGCCTCGCTCGATTCTCTTGCTGGCAGAACGGCCCCGACAGGGCTGAAAAGCAGGCAAAGGTCACTGAACTCCTCCCATACTTGCTGTCTTCCAGCTACCCGGACGCTTCATCTCAGTCTTCGATTCAAAGACCATTTCGGGAGAGCTATGGACCTTTACGTCTCGGCTGTACTTCAACATTCGTTGAGACTGCCATTCACAATGGTTCTCCTGTTGAGATCAAGTCACAATCGGACTGTCCACGAGAACGCTCGAAATCTAATTTGTCAAGTTTGAACTATACGATCCCGCAGAAACATTCAGTATACTTCGTTTCCCCATTCAACCCACTGATGCTTCTCCGGTAGGAAGTGTTTACATTCTCGCTTAGCCCCTTTTCATCGTGTAGACCACATCGTGCACAATCATCGACACACAAGTGAGGCGCGAACGTCATGTTTCTCACGATACCACCTACCAATTAGCTTCGACTGCCCATAGACCGGAGACTTGAAGAGGTATTCATCATATGCCATGAAACAACCAAAATTCCGTCCTAATACCTACGCCGAATGATCAACCACCGATTCTATATAAATGAAATAGCCAACTCTGTCAACACTTATCAAATACGTCTTCTCTATGGCTTCCCCAGACAAACCACACCATCTCCCTCTTTCCTATCCAATGCTTTCCAAATTTCCTCTGAATCTTCTTCGTCGCGAAAGGCGTAAATCGTCACATTCGAACCCTTAATCACGTCCGTCGTGTGCGGACTCCTTCGCAGTGAAAGTTTTAGAACCAAACCTTGACGGGACCACCTCGGAAGATCCACCCTCTGCACTCCCGAGTTTCACTTCGAGCGCATCGAGATGCTCGGAGAGGAAGTTCTTGACTGCGATGTGCTCGTTTTCTATTGCAAGAAGCTCGGGCGTCATTCCGTTGGCATCAACAGGATTTGGTGCACAGCCAGCTTGGAGTAATGCAGTGACGGCACCCGCATGTCCATATCGAGCTGCAAGGTGGAGAGGTGTTTGCTCGTCCGATCTACTTTTCAGGTCCAGATCCGCACCATATCTTGTCAAGAGCTTGACTGTGCTTGTTCGGCCACCTACAGCCGCTAGATGAAGTGGCGAATATCCCGCGGTGCCCAAGGAAGGAACGTTGATATTCAAAATGTGGCCATGGGTTTTGAGAAATGCGATTGCCGAGTCGAAGCCAAGTAGAGCAGCGATGTGCAGCGGTCTGTAAAGGCCTTGAAAATGGCCACGTTTTGTTGAGATGAGAGATAAGTCTGCTGAATCAACGTTCCAGTCGATGTTTTTGGTTTCAAGAAATAAGCGGACATCGTCGGACACACTACCATGTACCGCAAAATGACCAAGCCCCGAACCATGACCTGTCAAAGTCTTCTCGGCCCCGTCGTGCCAGAAATTCTGAACCAAGTCCAGACTACCGTATTCATTGGCCAAAGTCAGTGTGCTTCCCCATTCTTTGCCTGTGCTGTCGACAATCTGGCTGACAATAGTACGACCATGCTTTTCCAAAAGCTTGACTGTCGACATTGAATTGCCCATAATTGCGTAATGTAACGCACTGTAGCCATTTATGGCCACGGCCTTGAGGTCAGTGGATGTCGTAAACATCTTCCGAACTATATGCCAGTTTTTGAAATTGGCTGCAATTAGAGATGGGGTATGTCCACAGATTTCTCGTTCGTTGAGTCGTGCACCACTCTCGATGAGAAACGATATTAATTTATATCCCATCGATCTTGTAGACAAGCATAATGCAATGCAGTCATCTTCATATCTACCGATGGCGCGTCAATATCGGCACCGGTCTGTATTAGCTTACGTACTACGGAGAGCTGTCCAGTCTGCACTGCAAAGTGGAGTGGAAGAATCTTGGGGGACCCAGTTGCGAGGTTTGGATTTGCGCCAGCTGCAAGTAGCTTTTTGGCACCTGCAACATTTCTACATTGTATAGCAGTGGCCAGAGGAGATCGAGCTGCTTTATTCAGAGTATCAACGCCAAGCTTCCTTTTCAATATCTCGTCTAAGACCGCCTGGTCCTTTGGATTGAGCGCAGCCCAATGAAGTAGAGTATTACCAAACATCGGGTCAAACGCAGCGAATTCACTCGTTGTACGAGACATCAGCTTTGTAGCTGTGGTATTGGAGCATCCTTGCCATGCGGCTAGCTCTATCGAATTGAGACAATGTGGATCTGAATTTCAATTATACATATCAATTTCGGACGGGCAAGAGGTATGTCTACCACAGATTGGTTTCCTTTGACAAGGGCGAAGCTTAGTGGACATAGTCCAGAACTGAAGTTCTCGTTCAAGCTATCCGACGCATTGTCAATGGCAAATTGACCTCGAGTCGGTGGAACTCATCCGCGTGTCGAACTAGTGCTGAGCTTCTGGGATCGATGCAGGTACTAAACAACCTTTCGAATGGAGACAATCCGGAATCATCTCTGACTCTCAGTGAGGCGCCTGAAGCAACCAGAACCTTGATAAGCGAAAACGATTCGCGGGTTACGACTTTTAGGCAAAGAAAGTGGAGAGGGGTTCGGTTCTTCTCATCCACAAGCGACAGATTGGGATTGTGCTTCGCGAGAAGCAGAGCGTTTGAGAACTGCAGAGGTCGCATGTAAATGACTTTGTCCCCCGGCCGCATGAAGAATAAGTTCTGGCAACAGCTCATCAAAGCTGTCATACCGAAGTTGTCCTGGGAATTCACATCAACGCCAGTATCTCCTAGGAGAATTTCTAGTGCTCTACTGTCCATGAACAATGCAAGATGTAAGGCGGTCTGCCCATTCGAGTCTTGAGCATTTGTAAACCTCCCAGTTTCTAGCAAGGTGTTGAGTCTCGTTGGGGATTGCCCCGTAGCTATGGTGTGTATCGCTTCCGGCCATCGGATCGATTGGAAGTGTCATCGGCGCCTATTGCTATAAGAAATTTAAAAGGTTTGTCGCTCCTCCAATTTAGCGCCGCATGGAACATCACCGAGGATCCATCCCTACTACAAACGTCGACCGAAAGACCCTTGTTGTAGAGGAATCGCAGAGCAAGCTCGGTCTCACGCATAGCCGCAAGGCCCATCAGAGAAGTACCATCTTCGCTGTGGTGATCGACTACGTCGATTTCTTGGTACATAAGTATTATGAAGTCAACTGTAGAGTCTGTGCCACCCACGACAGCATATCGCAATAAGCTAGGCGTAAGCGTCCCGAGGCATTGCTGGAACTTTCTCTCGCCAATCCAAGCGACAATTGATTTTGACAAGCTTTCATGCTTGGACTTGGCCGCAAGATGTATTGCTTGCTCCCCTTTATGATTACAAATTGAGAGACTCGCCCCGAAATCAAGCAACGCTTTAATTCCTCGTGTGATATAATTAGCACTTAGTATAGCAGATGCTTGCAGAACTCTGTGTGCCGGCGTGTCCCCACATTTATCTTTGCAATTCGGATCCGCACCAGATTTGAGCAGGTATTCAGCAACATCTTGGTGGCCATTCTCCAAGGCGAGAGTTAGTCCTTGACCATAGATGGACTCTATGCTGCCAAGTTCTAGTTGTCCTATTTCTGAAGCAAATTTCATTGTGGTGTGGAAAATTCCATGTTTGGCCGCGTCCAGAAATCGAGCCTTGAGGACATCTAGAGGACACGTACCTTTCACCTCGACAGATGGATTGCAGATCAAAGTAGTTGCAGAAGAGGCATGGTCAGGTAGTCTTGCCAAAAGCCGCTGATATAACGGTAGAGCATTATCTGGAACGTACTCGACTGTTGAGTCTGAAGAAATAACGGCAATTCCCGACGGAATAGTAGTCCGGGATACGCTTCTTCCTTCTCTCGTAAGGTAGTCGTCGATAATCTCGAGGACACCTTCTGTTACTAGGGCGCCTTTACGTAGTAGCAATTGGATAACTTCGTCGCTCCATGGGTAGTTCATTAAAGCCAAGCCCAGTGGTTGAGCTTGGAAGTAGGGGTATGTGGTCGCTGTCAGCTTCGCACCTCGGCGGATGAGTTCCTTTACAACTGAGTAGATTGTTCCGCAGTGTTCCTCGCCGGATGTATTTTTATTCCTGCGCTGGTCGTCATCGTCCATGAGTGCTTCATAGTTCTCTTGCTCCCCGTGATAGAGTGAAGTGATGCCGCAGAGAGCACAGTCTAGGGGAGATCCTAATTGTGACGTGCGATTCACATCACTTCCCTCATCAATCAACCAAGAGCATAAATCAGGAAGTGATAGCATGGCAGCCCAGTGTAGTGTGGTGGTGTCAGAATGAGGACTATGCCATAGCTCGCTTTGCAGGATATCACACATGTACGCGTACGACCACCAAATGAATCGATAGGACTTTTGCCTAGCGAATAGCGTCATAGAGAGACGAATGGCCACACGGTTATTCATATGTGACGCAAGATGCGAGCGCCAATGATTGGCTGAATAATCTAAAAGAGGAAACGTTCTAAGATATGGCCGGAATGCCTCATCAGCTCCAAGTCTCTCATCATCCGTGCGCTCATGTTGATGAGTAACAAGAGCAGTTGTTGCTGTCTTCTGTCTTTGGGTTGTCATCCTCGATGGACTCGTCGCCTTCGCTGCCTTCATCACAAAACTCAGACTCTGAGCTATGCCAAGCATTGTCCCACAAGTCACCTGGTGGAGGAACTTCCAGATGGCTCATATTGAGATATATAAGGCAGAGAATTCCCAAGGTCTTGCAGCTTTCCTCCGGCCGGATCTTAAAAATAGCCAGTCGTGAATTTTCATGACCGTGGCCGTGGTGGTCGAACACTGTGGAAGTCAGGTATTCCTTGACAGTAAAATGAGCAAGTTCTATTCCATCACCGTCCGCTCGTCTTCGGACGAGACTACTACACCACCGTAATAATTCATCTTCTGTGGCCTCGGTGTCAGGGTCCAAGTGAGTCTCGACAGGGCTTATGGACAATGCCTCAAGGAGCGCGTGGCGACCTAGAGGGTACTTAGCACAAACAAGTCATTGTAGAGTCATCGAGACCAGTCTATGTATCTCTTCATGGCGGTCAAGGACTCGACCCAAAATCCGGTCGTAAGTTTCTGGCAGGCCTCGTGGAAGTTGGTCAAGAGCCTTCGACCGAGCACCGTCGTTTGGAAGCTCGCAGAGGTGATCAATTTGACATGCAACCCATCTGAACCTATATTGGGCATTAGCAGATGGCGGCGTTAGCACAAACATCAAAGTATTAACGCTCACATTCCGTCAGCCCCATGTACTAGGCGTTTCATAATTAGGTCTTTGAGGTCCACGTCTCGAATATTGAGCTCCCTTCTTCTTGATCTCTAGCGACATACAATTCCAGATCGCTGCTACGGGCTGCAATAGATATGGAATCGAATTCAGATAAACATTGCTCAATATCGCGCTCCGGACGGCTTGCAAATAAAACTCGGGTATTTGCTCGTCCATGATATATCTGTTTGATCAAGTCTAGAGCATCAAACCGATTCGCGGATATCTCATCAAGACCATCAATGATGATCGTCGTGGAATGGAGTAGCTCAATGATGTTGTGCAGTAATTCAATGAAGGATTCGGCATTCACCGATTGATGGCCTGACGAAGAGCGAGATGAGAATCATAAAACGACTCAGCAAGGCGAAATGCAGCTTCACTGCTAAATACCAATTGCTTGACAAGGGATACGAAGATGTTAGCAGGCTCTTGGGTTGCAGGATCTTTGTAGTCACAATAGAAGAATGCCGTCCCTGGGCCATCAATCAACATACGTATCACAACTACCACGGAAGCTGGCTTTACCTTCGTCAACGCTTGTTGAATTTTTGGACCTCTTGGATGATTGTAGACCTGTGTGCAACGATCAATGTGTTTCCTGGCTCGTCACAAAAGGACACTGCTTACATCAAGATTGTCTTTCCGGCGCCGGCTAGATGTAATAAGAATCATCAGCTGAAGGATCTGTCAATTTCTGGAGTCGATCGACTTACGAATACCGTAAAGCCATAATTTTGAATTGTTACTCAGCTTCCACTGCTGATATTCGACACTGTCTGTAAACCACACTCCGGTGCCAGGTTGACGTAGTGAGACAGCAGATTCTTGATTCTTGTGGAGATTGATGCTCCCGGGGCAGAGCCACTCCAGAATCTTTTTGCGATGGTCATCTATGGTACTTCAAGTTAGCTGGTCCACCTTACACAAGCGGGCCTTGTACTCACTCAATTTGATGGTTTCTCTCTCAGCTCTATCTTTCGCCAATCCTTTTTCGATACTCGAAAGCGTGTTTGTGTGAGTATCCTGCCTGGCTAAAAGAACAATTAAGGCGGACCTGGGAAACAGTTAGCACTGGACTCCAACTTTTGAATTCATACTTGCATTTCATCAGCATTTAAAGCCAAGACCAGCGTTTCTCTATGCCTAGCAACCTCTACCGCTAAAGATTTCGTGTCTGATCTCGTCAATGGCCAGTTTAGCCGCTGTACAGACCGATGCACTAGATCTTTCGATTTCGAAAGCTCGAATCTGTCCAGCAGAGCTTGAATCTTCTTGAGTGTTTGGAAGCAGGACTTAATATGATGGACCTGAGTCGTAGCAATGAAAGGTACTTCATCGCCCTCAAGTCCTTCCGCGACATTCCGCAAGCTGTGAGGAACCCCCACAAGAGAATTAATTTCACCGATGAGAGACACCACAGCCTTGTCAGCGTCTCTCACTGCCGAGATGTATTTGTAGCCATTTCGGATCACGACATCGGCGATAGTGATTAGTCCAGCAATGCTGCCAGCAATAGATAGAGGATCAGCCATTGTCGCTATGGGACTTGCTGTTGACCGCACAGTATGTTCCAGGAGGATAGAACGGTTGAGGTCGTGAGAAGATCGAGGAGGGAATGATCAAAGGCTGGCAACCACAGCCACAACGAAGCAGCACCATGCAAGAGACAGCGCGACCAATGAACATTGCAGCCGGGTACGAGTAACCACAATAGGAGATTGATTGATCGGTGAGATTAAGAGAAAAGTGCCTCTAGGCTTCCAGCAAGGCTTTACGACTCCCATACACCAGCGTGACCACATAAATCATTCTTGTTGATACCCTAGGCCAGCCATCTTGAAGGAATTGTAGTGGCCAGTAGATGCATACCCGGGAGAGACCTAGTAAACAATCAGAGCAGATAGAAGCATGTCAGGTAGCCAATAGCACAAGCATGTAAGAGACTGCACCAAATCTTTCCATAAATCTGCCTATAGTACAGAGGGCTAGATGCTTCATACATAGCCCAGCCCCGAAAGTTGCACCAACCAGCCGCATGAACCCTATGCAAGTATCAAATTTTGTGATCCTTTTTCGCTCAGAACCGCAGTCACCCAAAATTGCGACCTCACCAAGCGCCTCTCGTATATCACTTCATGTCTAGTCTTCTGCCACCACTCGAACCTAGGAAGAGAATTTCCGTGTAACCTTGGCGATGACTACAAATTGTGGATTAGATGTGGTTTCTAGAGACCAGCAAGATGTGGATAACATACTGTGCAATGCAACGACACTGAAGATGAAGACCAGAGAGAGAACAAGAACGACGACGGGATCAACCTTCAATCCTGGCGACTCATCGGTGTAAAGTCCTGTTCGGATGTTAGCTGCTACTTCAATCCTGCTGACCGCCCATTTCTCAATCGCATAGCTAGAGACACAATTTACAGGCTGCTCGCTCTAAACATCACTTCCCGGTCCTGTAACGTCGATCGAACTCTTGCAGAGGCGATTGCGAAGGACATACGATGCACCGTACAACGTGAAGTGCCCTGATATGATCCAAACCACCTTCCCCGTTCATAACTCCAGTGCAATCTGTCTCAAGCGTCCATATCGCCCAATGTCGAGCATCAAACCAAGGAAGAGAAAGGCCACCTACTCAACATCGTACTCGAGCTTCCACCCGCACCAGCAGCTCTCGTAGAGCTTGGTCTAGCATTCGCAACCTTATCCTTCTGATCAGCCGCCGCGCGACGACGGATCGCAGTCTTTGGTCCACCGGGAGGAGTTGGCGACGAAGGACGGCCGCTGCTCAGGCCGGCGGGAGAGTTGATTGGGGAGGAGGGGCGTGGTGAAGACTGTGTCCGATATCAGCAATGTGTTTCTCTGTCTAATAGATTCCTATATTGGATCGGACTCGCTGGGTAGCAAGATGGGAGGAGGGAAGAGAGATGCTGCTGAGGGCAAAGAAAGTGCGCATGCGCCAATTCGAGCTATTCATGGGGCAATTGAAGGGCAGATGGGGACAGGGAGAGGAGCGTACCATGTTGCAGAAATGTGAAGGTTAAATAACGCGATTGGCGATTCGAAGGTAAAGGAAATGGACTGTGAAGTGTAGTGTCCTGTCGTTATGATGTGAAGTCGAAGGGGCAGCAAGTTGAATTATCGAGTTAAGGACACGAGGTTGTGGCAGGGGTTGGTTGACACTAAGGGAGTGGGCCTCCTTAGATTGGACGGAATCTGGGGACGTCTGTCTGGACTCTGCAATGGAACAACCAGACACCAGTTGATTTGATCGTCAAGGAAATGTGAACATTCTTCACTTTACAGTCACTACAAATAATTGCTTCGTTCGAGGAAGGTGATTTTCAACGATGCGACGCATCTTCCATTTATTGCCTATGATGGATGCTCTGAGTCTTCCCCCAATCTAGCACCACCATAACCCTCAACCCAGAACCTGCTCAGCTACATTGATTCAGTAAAGTTATCTCTGTCTTGTCTGTCTGTCAATATTTGCGCTCCCTTGACGCATGCTATGAATTGAAGAGAAGATGAACAAATGAAATAGAAAATTGCCTCTCCCCATCAGCATCTGTATTTCCATCCATCCAGCCTATCATTCCTTTCCTCGCTGGTACCCAGGTATCAACTCAACTCCCCTGCTTGCTTCGCTTGAAAGATGATAACAAAAAGAAAATAATGTAAAGGCAGCGTGGTCTACTGCTCTGTAATGCTTTTCCCGAGGTTGGAACTCCTGTCAATCTCCCCATTCCTTCACATATTCCACCCCGCCAGCCAGTCAGAGAAATAGGTGTACACCCAGCTCCAGGAGACAGATGTGGTTCCGCCTTTCTTCTGTCCATTTTTGATGACCCGCTCAATATGACCCAATACCACGCCCGATCAGTGAAAGGTGGCTGCTCTGGTCTGGCCAGGAGAAGACGACCCATTATATAAATTAAACAGTACATTCTACAACGAAACCAAAGGTATCAACCAAAAACGCCATCCGCTATGATAGCAAGTGTATTTGCATGCAGGAGCGCACATAAAAATTTGCTTCAAAGGGCGACATCAAGAACAAGACTGACGTCCCGTACCTGCGAGCCTGCTAGGTCTTCGAGGACGGGGATCAAATCGAGAAGCTCGTTGTCATGAGCATCAGAAAACCAGCTGCTGATAGGAACAGCGTGTTGAGGGTGGAAGATATATGATGTAGGGGAGTTGTCGATGATGATCGTTTCTCGAAGATCCCGGCCGACTTGAGATAGATCTTTGACGTAGTTTCCCTGGTGGTTATAACAACTCTCGCGGAATAGACGATGATGCACAACATGGTGAATATCTAACTGGTCAAGGAGAGGATCACCGTACTATACAATTAGCTTTCGTCATTGAACGTGTATCTGAGGACATACCTTTGAGACGGAAGCTGTGAAAACGACAACCTCGTAGAGTTCTCCCACTCGCTTCATGAATTGGTCAACGCCTGGTCGTTTGATCACGTATACATTATGGTATTGACCCTCAATCTCAACTGGGATTGTGAAATCGGCTTGGTGAAGAATCTGAAAAGTCAGCAATTGAATGCTGTATATCGGAGGAAACATACCTTGAAACTGCTATGAACAAGAGTCTCGTCAAGATCCAGCACAAGACACTTTTTCCCTTGAAATCTTGGAGCGATCGGGGGGAGTAGCCATTGCGACTTCTGCTCTGCCGGTTCAGGGGCTGCTGGATCCTCGCTTGGCCCAGGTTGTGGCTGAGGAACGGGTGGTGGTGGAGGCAAAGCCGCCTTATTGACTGTCTCGTCTTTCCGAACTGCAGGCGCTGGGGATTCTTCCTTATCTGCTGGGACTGACCCAGAATCACCCATCTTTGTATTCCCCTCCGTGTCCTTCTGCTCCTGGGCCGTATTCTGTATAGTGGAAATCTTTGATTCTGATCTGGATGGCCCTTGTACCACGACTGCTGGATTTGTAGTTTGGCCAGCACTTGTTGAGTCCTCTGTCTCTTTTGACAGCTCAGGAAGCGCTTGATCACGTGTGTCTGTTTCTGTCTGATTCAGATCGCCATTCGCTGCTGGTGGAATAGCACCTCCCATTGGCAGAGTTCGGCCTGCACTTGTTTTGATATCGCTGCCCTCTTTATCGGATCCGCTTTGCTGAGCATCCTGGCGAAGAGCTTCTTTTTCAGTCTGAGGCTTGGTGGAGTCATTGTTTGCTAGTACTGGTATTCCCTGGTCTGGTCGACTGGCTGTTGCAGGTCTTGCCGAAGGAACTTTTGTGACCTTGTTTGCAGGCACAGCCGCGTCGTTTGGATCTGCTGGATTGGCGCTATCCGGAACCCCACAGCAGAGGAACGAAAAGAGCCCTTTCTTCTTTGGCTGTCTGGAAATTGTGGGGTTTGAGGCTGCATTGTTTGCGGTCCCTGTTGGACCTGCCGATGTTCCTTGTTGTGTTATCGACATTTTGCTACTTGTAGCACTCCCATTCCGCCTCCTCCCCAGAATGCTCCCCTTCGACTCCTTCGATACGCCCCCTATGCTATCTGCAGGATCGCTAACAGTAGCTCCACTCAGTCCAGTAGTTGTAGGCGATGGTTGTATTTTGTGCGAAGAAGATCTGGATGGAACAGGAAGAAGACCGCGGTTTTTCTTTGGGACTTCGGGAGCCTCATCCGCTACTCGCAGCGAATCTTTCTCGTACTGTGATCCCGATAAGGCAGTGTTCTCGGATTCTTCAGTAGTAGCTGTATTTTGCGTAGAAGTAGCCTGGGTAGAAGAGCTGGGCGGGTGTGGAGTGTTCGTGACTGTAATGAACATGGTTAGCTTGCTAAAGTCATTTCTGACGCATATGAACCGCTGGCGCATTTGCTTTCAATCATAACCAAGCGAAATTGACGGGGAATGGAATACATACAGCTTGATGTGTCCAGTGCAGGTGGTTTTGATGCCTTTCCACCTTCTGTTGAAGTCGAGCGGCTAAGATCTTGCTCCGTCGGTTGTACTATCTCATTACTCATCGAGGGCAATTCGAGACCGAGGGATGCCTGGTGTAGATAATACACGTCGCAATGATATCTATCTCCTTCGAATGGAATATATCTGCACGCGTCGGTGAATGGCGTTGGATCGAGTGATGTCAACCCCTAATACAACTTCAATGAGGTCAAGAACTCGTCGCGCTTCCGGGAACGCGATTGAGGGAGTGCCGAAAGCTGGCGCAACGGGAAGCGACAATTGATGCAGAGAGTGGACGAAAGCTTCGAAGCTTGAAAAGGCCTCTGAGAGCTCTCGAGAGTTGGATAGAGGAGATTCAAAGAGAGGCTGAGGGACAAAAGGCAGGTCAGTCGAATGGGGTTGGCTTAAGCGAGATGAGATGGCCTAGGTAAGATTTGGCGGTATGGCTGGTAACGGGCCCGTGCAAGAAATTCAGGGTACGGTAAGCTTGAGATGTCGCGTTGGGATGCAGATCAATTATCCAGACAAGGACTCCGTCAATAATCAGTGATGAAAGGGAAGAAGCTGTAGGTAGATGAGGCGAAACCAGAATCGAGTCGTTGATTGAGGGGGTGCAGGTGTCGTGTACACAGCAGCGACAGGCAGGTGCAACTTTGCCCAGTCATGTAATGGAGCGGTGGTCCCCTAGGCCATGGTTAGTGCGGAACGAATGGGCAAGGTCGACCAGGACCTCGACCCTCCGTCGCTGAAGCTCAAGAGCTCTCTCCGCGGATACTTCATCATGCATCCATCAACCATGCCATGCCCATGCTCTGTTCTGCTCTGCTCATGGGCTGTCTGCGCACCCATGAACGGATTCTCCAGGCGTCCATCTGGACGTTTGCCCGTTCTCTGTTGCACGCCTGTTTGCCGGGGGTTTATGAACCTGCATCCCCAAATTGAACGTGGGCGTCCATTCAGAGCATCTTGTCGGTCAGCCACTCCGTCCAGGACTCGATCGGGGGGCGAATAAGATTAGGCGCCCTGGATGTTGCCCCCCGAATTCATCCTATCAAAAGCACTTTATCCCAGATGTGAATCCGACTGGACTCAAGAACACGACTCGGCAGACGAGGATGCAGGAAATGATTTGAAGCAAAACAACTCAGCGTTCACCGACCTTATTTCTATCTCCATTCCTTTTTTGCCCATGTTATCAAAATGGCGCACTTTGTTGCTGCTGACGACTATTTACTTCTTGGGTGGTCAAATTCGCCTAATTGGAAACTGACAATTACAGGCCATCGACTGCAAAATAAATCCCAAGATGTCGTCAAGATTCAAGTGACATGCTGCGGGCGTATTAATAGATTCCTTGAGTCCCCGGTGGGTAAGACCTAGCAAATACGGACCCTTGCAGACCTCCCTATCGTCCAAGAGAGAAGTTTCTGTACCTGCTTCCGGTCTCTGGAGAATCCCATCCTTTGAACTCACTGCATTCTGCGGCCCAAACTCACAAATCCACTCCGGCGGCTACAGAGCAGCCACTCGGCAGCCAGCCTTTCACGAGTCAACATTCTTCAACCGGGATCAAGCTGGAACAATTCAAAGCCCTCAATAGTCGCTCTTCTTACATGTCACATTTATATATGCGCTTCGAGTGTTGGAAGAGAGAATAAAAGAGAGGCCCGTTTTGTCAATCAAGGTGGGGGTCGCGTTTCGAGAGTCGAGACTGCATCACTTCCACCCTGGCTGCGCGCGTACGAGGACTGTATGGAAGCATTGATAGCTTGGGAAGAGCTCTCAGGGTCTTGATAGACATGAAAGGGGTTGCATATTGGGCCCGTGGCGGTTAACTACCGGTGGCCTTCTAGAAATTTGACTGATGAGGGAAGATTAGCTTGTAGGGCTGTATACAAAGTAGGTGGTGAGGTTGACAGTAGCTGGCCCGGCTGGCCTGGCCGTGGTTGATGGCTTGGAAGGCAGTGATGCAGATAGACAACAAGCCTTGGACTGGCTTTCGGGAGTACCAATATTTTTATCACTATCATCTTGTATCACATTTGTTCATAGTTCTCTTAAAGCATGATCTCTATGTGATCTTTATATCCTCAACTCGGATTAAGTTCCAAGATCTTTGCTTAATCTGGGTGCCGGGCCGTACCTTGCTTGCACCAATTGGCAGGGCTCAGACATCCCGTCCATCTTCGTGGAGTGAGTGCACCTCGTGACCCTGTTCACGTGCTACCAAGAGATACCTACCCCTGCAATCTCTCTGCCTCGGCCATAGCTCAATCACCATTCCCCAGATTGGCCCTTCACATGCAACAGCTCTTCTGTGGAGGCGGCTCAAGATGAATGTGACACTCACGCTTTTTCAAAATCACTGAACATCCACGATTCATGTCACCAATCTCATTCGAAGACATGATAAATCGGACTTGAGAAACGAGGCAAATAGAGATTCCAAGCAGACAGTTCGGAGGCCAGGGCTTAATACACCAAAGAAGGGATGACGATGTAGAAGAACCAACGATACCAGCATTCCCCGCGAAGTACTCAATATGGCTTCGCAATCAACATTGCGGTATTCGGCAGATCCGATTGCGAATCTTTACCATCAGTACTCGAACCTCCTTCGGCAGCGTCTGAAGGGCACCTCGAAGACTACAAGACTCCTCGGAGCGCTTGCCCTCGCACTCTCCATAATCGCCAGCGGCGAAGGAACAAGACGATGGTGGAAGTCGCGGAAAGCAGAGAAAGAGCAGGGTCGCCGATTGTTCCGCAGAAATTCGGGTCTGAAGAATAAAGATGGGTCCCGAGTCATATTCGTCCCGTACAAAGACTCGACGTCGAAAGTTACCATACATCCAACGAAGGCTTTGACTTTTGACGCACATCGAAGGCTGTTCTTGAATCCGCCGAGAGCGTCTGGGCTATCTGATGGTAACACACCACAAATTCCGCCGCCGCAGACGAAGCCGGGTCTCAATTTGGCATTCCTACATCAATTCCTTAGTTTATTGAGCATCATGATACCGAGATGGACAAGCAAGGAGACTGGTTTATTGTTAAGTCATGGAGTGTTTCTAATGTTGAGAACATACCTTTCATTAGTTGTTGCTAGACTAGATGGAGAGATTGTAAGAGATCTGGTCGCTGGAAATGGGCGTTCATTCATTTGGGGAATCATCAAGGTAAGCCTCAGACAAAGTCTGCTCTGCGATAATGTGGCTGTTTCTGACGGTTTTTAGTGGTGCGGTATTGGTAGCTTTGCCTCTTACACGAACGCCATGATCAAATTCCTGCAATCGAAAGTCTCCATTGCCTTCCGTACTCGCCTCACTAGGTATATCCACGATTTGTACCTCAATGATAATCTCAACTACTACAAATTGTCAAATCTGGATGGTGGTATCGGCCAGGGAGCAGACCAGTTCATTACACAAGACCTTACGCACTTTTGTGCCGCTGCAGCAAGCCTTTATTCCTCGTTGGGAAAGCCATTCGTTGACTTGTTGGTTTTCAACTATCAGCTATACCGATCGTTAGGTCCTTTGGCGTTGACGGGATTGCTGAGTAACTACTTCTTGACTGCAACAATACTGCGAAGACTCTCTCCGCCCTTCGGGAAACTAAAGGCCGTTGAAGGCCGTAAAGAGGGCGATTTCAGAGGGCTTCATGCTCGTCTCATTGCCAATGCCGAGGAAGTTGCATTCTACGGAGGTGCAAGTATGGAAAAGAACTTCCTTGACAAGGAGTTCAAGAGTCTCAAGAAGTGGATGGAGGGTATCTACACCCTCAAGATTCGTTACAATATCCTCGAAGATTTTGTTCTCAAGTATAGTTGGAGTGCTTATGGGTATCTGTTGAGCTCATTGCCCGTCTTCTTGCCAGCATGGGGCGGTCTTGGGGGGATCCAGGAGCTAGCAGACCCCTCAGTCAGTGGTGGTCGCGAAAGAGGTCGAATGAAGGAGTTCATCACCAACAAGCGTCTCATGCTCTCACTGGCTGACGCTGGTGGAAGAATGATGTACTCCATCAAAGATCTGTCCGAGCTAGCGGGATACACGAGTCGGGTGTACACCCTGATTTCGACACTCCATCGCGTGCATGCAAATGCATACTTCCCACAACGGGGTACGCACCCGGAGCTATACTCCTTGTCTGATGTGCAAGGCACTATTCAGAAGGGTTTCGATGGTGTTCGCCTTGAAAATGTACCTGTGGTAGCCCCTTCTGTCTTCCCTCATGGGGGCGAAGAACTGGTCGACTCCCTCTCTATCATCGTGCATTCTGGAGAGCATCTCTTGGTGAGCTTACTCTTTTCCGCAAGGCCGTGACTCAGCTAACTGTTCACTAGATCTCTGGTCCCAACGGTGTTGGTAAGAGTGCAGTCGCACGTATTGTAGCTGGCCTTTGGCCCGTCTACCGCGGTTTAGTATCTAGACCTCGAAGCGTAGGAACAGACGGCATAATGTTCCTACCTCAACGACCGTATCTCAGCGTGGGGACTCTTCGCGACCAAGTCATCTATCCGGATGGTGAGATCGAGATGCGTGATCGCGGACGTCGAGATATTGAGCTCAAGCGCATCTTGGAGGAAGCTCGCTTAGGCTACCTTCCAGATAGGGAAGGCGGCTGGGATACTCGAAAGGAATGGAAAGATGTCTTGAGTGGAGGCGAGAAGCAAAGGATGGCAATTGCCAGACTGCTGTACCATGAACCTCGATATGCCTTCATTGATGAAGGTACCTCCGCCGTATCCTCGGACGTCGAAGGACTGCTCTACGAGCGATGTAAAGAGAAGGGCATCACATTGATCACGATCAGTACACGGGCCAGTCTGAAGAAGTATCACACATTCAACCTCACTCTCGGCCTAGGCGACGATGGAAGCGAATGGGACTGGGAGCGAATCGGCACAGAGAAGGAAAAGATGGGCGTCGAACGCGAGCTTCACGAATTGCGAGAACGCCTCGCCAAAGTCAAGGAATGGGAAGACAGGAAAGTCGAGATCGAGACAGAGCTAGCAAAGGTCTGGGTTGATGGCGGCGAAGAGCTAGAAACGCCGGCGTACGTCGAGCAGAATACGGAGTAAATACCTTCCAAATCTAATCATATTCCATCCGATTTTGGCTTCCCTGAAAGCATTGTTCGATGCAAGTCACATATTCAATTTCGCCATCCGGCATCCAATTATACATCCACTTTCTGTCCTTAGCGAATGGGCGCTGCTCGCAGTTAAGCATAAATGAATCCGCCAATTTGGAAGAAACGTGCTCGCCTGCGTGCGTTGTTTGGAACTTATGCGAATTCACTATACACAAAGCAGTAATAGTGACGTTCGTTTGGAAAGTCCCCAATTCCAATCCGCTCGTCAACATTTTCCGACGAATCAGCGCGAGCGCGTTACGCAGCTGTACTCAACGCGAGTGCCTTCTTCCATTCAGCCAGTTTATTTCGGGCAAAGAATATGGCTTGGAGATTGTGTGGATATGAGTGCCGCGTGCGGCCTGTCGAGCAATACCGCCTGAGCTGTGTTTGAACGGGCAGATGATAAGTCTGAGTGTAATGAAAGAACAATCGAACTGCCGACGAGGGTTATTGTGCTGGGTCTGGGGAGGAAGAATTGGGGTATAAAAGACCCTGCTTGAAGACAGAGCCTCCCCTCCCCGATCCCAGAATACTGCTTCTCTTACCTCAAGCTCTTTTGCTGTACCTGCTTTGCATTTCACTACCTGCCTACCCAGTTCAATTGAAGTCACCATGAAGCTCTCTCTTCTCCTCACCGGCGCCCTCTCGCTCCTCGCGTCTGCCATTCCATACACTGATCTCAAGACCGGCATCTCCTACTCAGCCTTCTTCGACACAACGGGCTACAGCTTTGGTATTGCGCTCCCCGTCAATGCAACCGGGGACTTCATTGGACTGGTGACGGGTAAGGGAACAGGATGGTCTGGTATCTCACTCGGCGGGCCAATGGTGAACAAGTTGCTCATTGCGGCTTGGGCAAATGGAAAGACTCCAATGGCCAGCTTTAGAAAGACACCGTGAGTTTCGCATATTTCTTGATGCTATATCTACTCCCTAGTTAGGAACACAAAGGTAAGGAAGAGCGAGAATACAATCGAGGGGGTCTAGAAGCCGAGAGAAGAAGAGAGAGACAGCCGGAAAGAGTACGCAAGAGGAAGTAGAAAGCAGGTGAACTAACAAACACAACCTCCAGACGACCAGGCTCGCCACCAGAAGTGACTGGCACATTCAGCCTTGTTCCCATCGCCAACGGCACATATACAAATACCACGCACTGGTCTCTAACCTTCCTCTGCAAAGCATGTATCCTGACGGACGGCACTACCTTCGCGCGCGCTTCTGCGACTGATGTGCTTGGCTGGGCTTACAGTTCCGCTGCTCCTGCCACACCAGCCAGCAAGTCGACTACGTTCACGAAACACACAAAGCAAGGACAGTATTCAGCTGATCTTGCGGCGGCAAGATCCCCGATGTTCGACACGTGGGCTGCACTTGCGAAGTGAGGTGTCAAGGGAGCTTCAAGGAAGTAGGAGAAAGAGGGAAAAGAGACCTGTGGTGGAGGTTGTACATGCAGGATGCGAGATATGGGCAGAGCAAGACAGAGAAATGGAGGACACCAATATCCTCGCTTGTCTCGTTGGTGGAAATTGAGTCGGAATATGAGAGATGTACATACGGGCCATTTCATTCGTGTATAAAAATCCTTTCAGGACCCAGCTGCACCGAGAACACTTCCGAGGCATCATGGAGTACTTTTGTAAACAAGCTCACCACCTTCACCTGATCTTAGGTTCCGCTTATCTTGGCACATCTTACATCCCTTTACCGTCTCTAGAAATAGCACCCCAAAAAGAGCTTATGCTGCGAATTTGGCACTACCCAACCTTAAGTACGAGGCTCAGATAACTTTCCCACTTCACTGGACGAAGATCGTCACCGATCGACATCTCAGCGACCGGCAACATCCCACTTAGGCTGAAGCAGGCCATCTGCACTCTAAACTTCTCAGCCCTTCCACGATCTCATTAATAACCTGTCCGTCCAGATCCCGAAACTTATGCAATGATTGGCCGACAGGCTATTCGATTCTGCAAAGCTCGAACCGAGCCCGGGCTAATACGAGGAAGACCTGAACTTTGACTCCCCTGATAATCGCCAAGCCTACAGGGAAAGGAGCAAGATGTCGCGCACCCCGCAGAAATTTGCGGGGTGGATGCTAGGAGCTGATCAGATCGTTGCCGGATGTGGTGGAAACAGGAGATTCTTTTCAGGTACAGGGTTTGCGATGGTAAGAAACTGCAGGTAAGCAATACTTCTGTATGCATGCAACTCTAGCTTCTCTCTTATTCTCTCGTAAGAATGTCATGGAATTGGTGGATTCGAAGAGTGAAGAGGGTGCGATGGAGCTGGAAACGGCAGTTCCACAACGCGAACACGGTGATGGTGGTATGTAAGGCTATCGGCAAGGCACGGACGGATTGTTTACCTAGCAAGGTAGAGTACAGTAGATGGGATGTTTTTCTGGTGCTAGATGCAAGGTGCAGAAAGTACTATGGAGTTGGTCTGATCTCACCAGTGGCGGCACAGTACGACACGACATAATATAAACAGGCTCCCCTCCCTGGTTCTTGGGATGGCTTGGTCTTCATCCCGTTCGAAATTGGTTTTCCATTCCACTTTAAACAAGTTGATTCGAATGAAGCGGATCTGAAGCAGGGTTCCAGCTTTACATTCAACGCCTTGATTCTTTTCCTGACATTCGTTTGCATCATGGCGCCGTATACCAGCCTTGCAACTTCCCTCATCGTCGGCCTCCTGACGGTGGGAGCCGATGCTGCTTTCAAACCTCCAATAAATAATACACTGGAGCCAGGTGTAGAAACGGAGTGTAAAACATGTCCATATTCGCTGTGTACAAACAAAGCATTTTATGAGTACGATACTCCAGTGACACTGGTTTGTTGGACGAGGGGAACAGTCATTGATGGAGATGCGTTAGTGAAACATATCTAGAGGTGGGAGAAATTCGCTCACTGGAATTTAGGACTTGGTTAAGAACGTCGGATAATTGCTATGTCACGCAGTACGATCTGGTAGAGTACAGTGGCGAGTGTGAGTAATTTCAACACCGATATTGTAGAGTGTGGGAGAGGATCTACTGACTTTTCGTCAGATGAGACTGATCTCTCTTACTGCGGGAAAGCATCAGAGGAGAAGCACCTTACCTATGACGAAGCAACGGTCAAGTACGATTCTGAGTGCAACATCTGTCCAGATAATGCGTCATGCGAGACAATCAACTACCAGAAACCAGGCACTGATTTGACAGTCACTTGCTGGACTGACGATGGTGAGGCTGTCATTGATGACACGTATGTCATATTCCTTGATCCAGCTAAGTCCTGGAATACCCTGGGTTACAAACACGAGGCTCACATCTTACAGAACCTGGGTGAAGACCACCGATAATTGTTACATCAATCAAATCCACTTGGAGGAACCAGCCGATAAAGACATCCTCGACAATTGCGGACCGATCGGTTTTCTGCAAGTAAATTATACCGATACTCAAGCCGCCCCAGTGCAAGCCGATGAACTCATCCAGAAGCCCGCATCTGGTCAATCTAAAATCAAAGGAGCCTCTTGGAGCCATGTCTCACAGAGAGCTGCTTCTCCCGAGCCGGAGCCAGAGCCAGCTCCGCTCCCAGCACCTCTTGCTGAAGCAAGTGCTGAGTTACACAAGCGCTATTTAATCAACATCACTGTCGGAGAGGATTACGCTTTTTGTCATCAGAAGCCTGTGGGCACGTCAAAAGTGGTGAAGAAGTATGAGTTCGGCACTGGTGTGTGGATGCAATGTTATGAGAGTACGGACAGCACGATCGCAAACGAGAGTTATTGGTACAAGACGACAGACTTCTGCTACGTGAGGGAGGTGGACTTCTTCGAGAGCCTGTTTGATCGTGAGTTTTCTGTTCTAGAATTGGTTCTTGGGTGCTAAGTGTCATGCAGAATACAGATTTCCGGCTTGCTCGCTGTTTGAATGATTTTCTGCAGGACGTTATTGACCTTTGGACGAGGAAAGCGTTTGCAAGACCGTGAATCATGTCGAGGTAGTGGAAATAATTGCATCTAGCATATTGATTGGTATATGCCAAAAAGAAAATGTTTACAAGCATTCAAATACTTTCGAAATCTTTTCAAGGATTTCCATTCGTAATGCTTGTGGGCCAGATCTCATCAAGCTTCCTCCTAGTCTGGACATTTCTCGTTTAGCTGATCTCCCCTGTTTTGAAACAAAACAAACGAGCGGCGGAGCCAACTTACCAGATCGACAACATCATGCCCCAGCATCCACGGATAATACAAGGGGCTGGGTGGTAGACCCGGAAACTCGTCGACATGCTTCCCATCCCAGTTCTGAGCAACGAACATCGGTGCCTTGGCAAGCCTTTGGTCTCGTCTGCGTTGCTCCTCGCCGTCCGGAAGTTGCCATGTATGGGCGTTGAAAAGTGAGTACTCGCCCATGTGCTTGTTGCGAGGTTTTCGGATGGCTTCGAATGCGCGAAGAGCATCGGGAATGGAGGACGTAGAGGTGGTGCGAGAAAGACACTCCGCGAGGCATGCGCAGTCTTCAATGGCCATTGCATGACCCTGACCAGAAAATGGCATAATAGCATGAGCAGCTGAATAACTGTCAGTCCATATCATTGAGCCACTCACAGCTACCTACCATCGCCCAAAAGCACGACTTTTCCGCTTTCAAAAACCCAAGTCTTCAACTCCGGCAGCTGGTTCAATTTCCATACCAAGAGGTTCTCGGGCTCAATTTTTTCCAACAACTTCTTAACCACAGGGCCAAAATCCGAGTAAGTGTCTTTTAAGGCTTCCACATCGCCAGGCTTATTCCAATCTCCGGCCGTGCCTGCATTTCCAGGATGAGGGCATTCAACCGATAGCATGGTTCCATTCTGGACGCTAATACAAACAACAGCTCGTTCTGGACCCAACCAGATCGTGGAGCAATCCAGCAAGGGTGCCAAATCAGGATCTGATTTGATTGAAGTGCCAGGAACGACAGCACGATAGCAGTTTATGGAGCTGCTGAGTTGGATGTCTGGATACATCATGTTCCTGACTGTGGATTTTGCTCCTGTGTGATGTGAGTGCGAAATTTAGCTGGACAGTATGAGATGTCCATGTAACACACCATCAGCTCCGATTATGAGATCCGCTTTGAAGCGCTGCCCGCCATTGGTTACTGCTACTGGTGATGGACCACTATCATCAATATCGGAGATTCGAGTATTGACCAAGATCGTTACGCCCATTTCTTGCGCTGCTTCAATGAGAAGCGCTTGAAGCTTTCCACGGTGGATAGCTAAGTTGCTGGAATTCATACATTACTCTTCATTCGTACAGACTGCGCCGCAACTTCACTTACCCATACTTCCAGGCCTGCTCCTGCAGACCTCCCATACAAATCAAATCCCCAGTGTACCGTCTGAAACACGAAGTCCTTTTACCCTGAACTTCAGCTGCAGTTTTGAGTCTGTCCAACAATCCGAGGTAATCCCATACTCTCATGGAATTTGGGGGAATGCCAATACTACCTCCAATTGTTTGCAATTCGGCCGTCGATTCGAGAATCGTTACTTTGTGGCCCTGTTTGCCCAATGCAACTGATACCGCAAGTCCACCGAGTCCTCCACCAACGATCAAGATGTTGAAGGCGGGCGCCATCGCGAAACAAAAGTCTGAAATGGAGATTTCTTACGAGATAGCACTGGACATCCTTCCTTTTGAGCTCAGTTTTGACTTCATATGAACGTACATTGGTCATCGATTCAATCTAGAATCTGACGTGATACTGGACGTGATAATGCCGAGATGTGGCCCAGCCGATACCGTACATGACAAAAACTGGGCTTTTTTGACCCGATAAGAACTCCATTTGGACAAGTGCAGCGAGGATAAATCAGCAAGCCGATCAATTCCTCAGCAGCATGGTATGACGACCCTACTTTACGTACTCCTATAGCAAGAAAGATGTTATCATTACTGTCATTAAGCATTAAGTATTCGCGATTATGAGACATTACAACTTCCTCCTTGGCTTCAGACGTCTGACCTTCGTCCATTAAACATTATCTTCCTGTTCAGCGTGTATCAAATGATTCGTCCACTCATCGTACCACTCACAACTTCATTATCTGCACCTTTTCGAGCGCCTATTCTTTGGCAATCCCTTGATCGTCAGCGAGTGGCTTTCTGCTGTCCAAGCTGTATCTCTCGTTCGTGGTTTCGACGTCGGCTTTACCCTTGTGGGACTTCCTCCAGCGATCATAGATAACACTGTAGTAGACTAGGCCTCCGATGTACGGGAAGCTGAGTTGTGTCAGCTTAAGTTCTGCACATTGTAGCGGACTATTAAAAGCGACGGTTTACTCACCCCGCGAGCATATTCAGTAAGCATGAAACCTCGTACACTTCGAAGATCGGTGCGCTCCAAGCGATAGCCCAAGCAGACATCGCGATGACAGTCAACCAGAAAAGAGCCATCCAGACCGAACCGATCATCATCCACATAGGAGAAAGTGAGTCTTTCTTATAGTGGAAGTATGCGGGAATTGTGAAGATGACGTTGATGACGGTGAACGAGAAGACTAGGAAAGAAGTTCTTGCCATCGGCATTAGCTTTCCTGTCGAAAGTGAAGATGATATCTGCTTACATCAGGAACAGAGCGTCTGCTAAGCCATCATCCCAGCGTTGCTGGAGACCATCTCTTCTGTCCTGAATGTCGATAATCAGTACATTTTCCAACCAGACGGCACCATGATTCCAATCGACCTACCAGCAGGGCTGCAGCGAATGCAGTGACGATGATAGAGCCAATGGTTTGGAAAGACCATAACCAGATTAGAACTTTCCTGTTCCATGGCGAGCTTGAGCGCTCGTAGTGGGTATGAGTCCTCATGATTACCCTGTTATTATTTTTGGTATGAAGGTGAGCTTTTGATGGAAGGAGCGACTTGTCCACAATACTGATGTTGTCTCCGAAAGAGCGCAAGCGAGGAGAGCCTTTATATTTATAAAGGGTCCAGCGCTGTGTATAACCAGATATATCATTCGTCAATGTGGGGAACTGTCGTGAATCTGCGGGCAGCAGCGTAATGCCAATATTGATCTACTTGATGCCTAGTCTCGGCTACACAGCCAAGAGGCGCGATGCGGCTGTGCAACAGTGCCAGGACCAAACTGTCGAATCAAAAGTAACGCAGTTCAGGAATTGTATGTCAAGATCGCTACAGGCGAGTCAAAATTGTCTTGGAGAGCTTAAAATAACGAACTTTGTGGCATGTAGACGTGACCAAATCGTCATACTTCAATGTCACATGACTCTAGCTTTTGTCCATCAAAGCAAGGAAAGGGGTGATTTGCGCTCGGGAAGTCTAGTTTAGGCGTTCGAATCAAAGTTCAGGAGGATTCAGAAGCCAAATCACAGCCCTATCACTAGAAGCTGCGTCCATTTGTCGCCAATTCCTTTCCTCAGCTCGCTCAGGGTATGCCCGCGTTGATCCAACTGAACGAACATGATCACGGAAGAAAGGGTCGTTAGTTTTGAGGAAAATTTACAAAGTAAAGCCAAGAGCCTGTCAAGCACAAGCACAACGTCTTCGCACTGAAATGGAAAGTTTGGTGGGTTGCTAGACGTATTTTCGACCCGGTCACTGAACTCAGAATGACTGTCCATGGTATAATATGCAGCCAGTACGCGCCAGTATGCTGTCTCGTAAAATTGTATTCTCCACGTTGGAGGACAGAGCAACCCAATCGAATCAAATGTGAGAGTACAGGAGTCACTCCGGTCATTGTCCTCTTTTCATCTGTGCTCATAAAGTCGTTAGACAGCAGTAATGCTCCTCTGCTCGCTTCGCCCAACAGGTCATGTTTACTTCCTCCAGCGTCTTCGATATGAAAAAAGAACGACAATGGAACAGTGTCGGACAGAAATTCCATTGATCCAGCTCTACTATAAAGAATCAAGTGTAATATTCTACTCAGAGTGGGTTCATGCTTCGATCACAAGATCCTCATCAATGCACCTGGAGATCCTGATTTTGCATTGTACTGCTGAAGGAAAGGTATTTGCATTGCTGAACTCAAACAATTTCTTTTTCTGCTTGTAACCATCCCAAGTCTTGAACCCTGTAGAGACCTCAATGGACTTCAGAACGAACAAAATTGTCATTTTTCGCAGGATTTCCTATGATCTCCACCACTTCTGTACGGAGAGAGGCCTAAGCGGATGCATTTGCTCCATTCTGCTTGCAGTAGCTACTTATCGTCAGTATACGTCACAAACCAAGTGCAGGAGATCCCGGTAGCTTACTAGTTGAACTCATCCCCGCCCAAATGCTTCCCAAGCGACTCGCAGGCCTTAATCTCATTGTTCTGAACAACTGTGCAGTCAGGGCAGGTATCCCACTGCTTGGTTCCAGTGTTGCGACGTCTGTAGGCGTTACAGGCCGCGATGGTTGCTGGATCGTTGGTAGCTGCTGTGGAAGTACCAGGCCCAAGGACAGATTGGGAATAGTTCAAGCAGATGAGTCTGGTGTGGAGGTCTGCGGCGACGCTGAGCGAGGATGTCAGTGAGTGAACTTTGAACTGACAGGTTGTGAAGCTAGAACTCAATGAGAGAGAACTTACGTGGAAGCCAAGAGGCCAATGATGACGGATGCGAACTGCATTTTGATTTTACTGGGTGTTATTTGGTGAAGGAATGTGGTGGTTTGAAGCCAATGTGGTAACGAATGAGTGAGTAGTGAAGAGAAGATGTGGCTGAGTGAATGTGAATGTTAGAAGAAATCGAGCGACATGCACTTCCTTTTATGTTCATTTCATGTCCTCCTCCAATCCCAATTCCGAAGTCGGTAATGAATAGCCAAGCAAGAAATATGGTTCAGCTGAGCGATTCTCCTATGCGACGAGTAATGTTCTCCACGAGGAGAGTCAAGTTTTGATGGATATCATCTGGTGAAAACTTCGGGAATCTTGTTCTTGGGTAAGCAATCAATCCTCGGAGTTTGCTAAATGGGATTCCGGCCTCTGGGCAGTTCCGGAGGCGCTTCTCGCTTGTTGATCCGAGAGTGCATGATATCTAGCAACGATGCATACAACAAGCAGGGCCAAACAGGTCGACACGTGCATAGTAAGAGCCTCTGGTTGCCCTTCAAAGACCGTAATTGAGCCGCAGAAAGCTTAACACCTAGGAGCATTAAGGGACATATTGTATGCCAAGAATAAGCAGACCCAATCGCTGGGAAGGCTTGTTTCATCTGATGACCGAACATGATTCAGGGACCCTTTAAGCTTGATTGATAGCAATCTAACTCTAAACCATATTTTATTCTCGGGGTCTTCGTGCTCGGTCAGGGCTCGGCTTGCAATACGACGCTTCGATGACTCGTAGGGAGTTCGGTACACCACTGTTATTCTGTCGAGGATTTTGGGATGATGGGAGGATGTTTACATGGAATTACGGAAGGCGTCCCAGCAACCAGGACACCAAAACGTGTCTGGAGAAGGTATACCACATCCCTGGTGGGAAGTGCTGACCTAATTTCGAACATGGCAACGACAGATGGACATGATATGCTGAAGAAAACACTGGTAAGCTTTCACAAGCAGGTAGCACTGATTACTTCAAGCGTAGTCCCAACCAGTCCATTAGGAATTAGCACGGCTAAAGGGCTATAGACTGCGGTTCGATCGTACCATGTTCCGCTGGATTGCGTACCCTTCTCGACATGTGCGTGCATCTGCAACACTTGCGACCTGAGCAGGCTGAGCAGGAACATGAGTCGAAAATCATGCCCCAAATAACATAGGCTAGTTCTGTCGAAGCTCCTAAATACCCTTATAGCAGCTAAGGGGGTTTTATTGCAAGGATCGACACTAAGCAGGTACGGTGGGAAATACCAATTGAAAATTGAGAGTCGACAACTTCCGAATGTATACGATGAGGTTCATTTCCTGATGTTAAGAGAACCCTACAGAAATGGACACCCAGAATTAAGTACAGCAAAGTCAGTGGAGCATACGAAAACAGGAGAATGATGGTAGGAGAGATTTGGTGTATATAGAAGCCACTTATGAACTATCTCGTGGTCGAGCCTTAGCAATGCAGGTTGGTCGTTCATGCCGTGATAACACAATGCTGCTACCAACACAACGTGCGTATGCCACAAACTCCGCAACACGGAACGAAGCAGCTGGATACTTGTCCTGAATGGACTGTGATATTGCCATTCTGCATGGCAGCTTGATTCACACTTGCCACTCGACTGGAAAGAAATGCCGTGCACTGGCCGAAAACAGAAGCCAATGTGATCCCAAAGAACAACTTCTCTGATGACAGACAAAGAATAAAGTCCGAGTACACTTGAGAACGTACATAATCTACATGATATGGTTGAATAACCGATTTGAGGCAATGACAGATTTAGAAGATAGCCCCCGCCACTTCACCAACGAAAGGAAAGCGCTGCATCTCTTGGTCGAACTTAGGTACAGTACCGTATACGAATAGCAGTTTGCTGGCATGACCAGGCGCAATATGCAGCTCTCCGGATCCTTGCTCAAAGCCACCACTGAGGGGTTATCATTCGTGAAGGCTGCATCCGTGGCAGCGGCGATAACCCAAATGAACAGTGACAGCCTCGGGTCTAGCCAGCTGTGCAGGAAAGAGTAAGGTAGTAAGCAATAACCTTGACCTCCTCACCAGCTAGCTCGACGCCTGGCTCAGACGTGACATTGATTTTTTGAACAGGAGCTAGGCGGATGGTACTGTTAGAGCGATGATTAATGACAATGAATTTGGTCGTAGTAACTTCAGACGGAAAGTTCCAACTTACTGTACCGTACTGTACGGTGGCATTTGCAAGAAGGTGGTGAAGCTTGAAAGTCGTTCGTCATTGAAGCCTAAGCCCAGCAGCGCCAGACCCTGACTTGCCCCGCCATTTCCCTTGGTGATGCACATGCATTTGCTCAGAGTCCGAAGAAACCCACCCCGCTCTTCATCTTCATCCCATATCCTCAGTCAATATTCATCGAGCTTGCATTATCAAGAGTGTCCTGCAGCCTGCCAGCGAACCCAGATTATCAAAATTTCGAAAGCAACACTGTACTTTTCAGGAAAAACACACATCGCCCCTCGCCCCCACGACAAATCATCGATCGAAAAGCATAACATAACAGCTACACTACGCGCTTCCTAGAGGCTATCGATGGAAGCTTGAGAAGCTGAAGCTGTAGGAAGTCTTCCTCATCACGAAGATAGACGTCTCTTCATCACTAGAGTGCCGCAATGGCCTCCAAGCCTTCAAAAGAGGGCGGGAGCTCTGAAGATACAGCAGTCCCCCGCTCGATCATTGCTTGCGCCGAGGCTGCTATCATTGGCAACTTCGAGGATGACGAACCAGAGTCGATATCGAGACAAGCTTCAAGAGTTCACCGACCACATTTCTCCAGATCCAATACACACGCCAGTACTCGAAGCGTTCGGACACACAAAGGTGCAAAGTAAGTCTGCGGCGCGGGGAAGTTGGTTGACGGAGGCTAATTATCGTTTTCTGCAGGTCGAATAACCTTCAAGTCCCAAACATATTGTCAACAGATGGCTCCACTGAGGCTCCCCCAGCATATGGTGAGAAGCCTGACCAGATAGAGCTCAGCCAGGATGGGTTCGATACCAAGGCCAAAGTCACTGAGGATGGTCGGATAAATATCAATATCAACCAGAAGACAAGAAAGCTCTCAGACCTTCTCGTGCCAGCGCTGAGAAATCAGCTGTCTTTGGTTGCACAAGAGAAAGACCACCCACTTCCTCCTGGTTATATTCCTCCTGCGCTAGGAGGATTACCGGGCCAGACCCCCCCTCCCAAACTCAATGTAGTTATCCATGTTGTTGGGTCCAGAGGAGATGTACAGCCATTTGTGGCTCTGGGGAAGACATTGAAAGCTACGTACGGTCACCGTGTTCGACTTGCTACACATCCTACTTTCAAGCCTTTTGTTGAAGAGAATGGACTAGAGTTCTTCAGCATTGGAGGGGATCCTTCCGAACTCATGGCCTTCATGGTCAAGAATCCAGGTCTCATGCCAGGGTTTGACTCTCTGAAAAGCGGAGATGTTGGCAAGAGAAGGAAAGGAATGGAAGAAATCGTTCTGGGTTGCTGGAGATCCTGTATCGAGGCAGGGGACGGTCTTGGAGTTCCGCCTCTTACATCAAGTACTGATGACCTAGGATTTGACGCAGGTATCAGTATGGACACTAATCCTGCCGATCGGCCATTCATAGCCGATGCCATTATTGCCAACCCACCAAGTTTTGCCCATATACACATTGCCGAGAAAATGGGAATCCCGCTGCACATGATGTTCACGTATGTTTCCGCTGTTCTTAAACCTGAAGCATTGCTGATTTCCACGTAGAATGCCCTGGTCGCCTACACAACAATTTCCCCATCCTCTTGCCAATATTCAGTCTTCCAACGCCGACGTGAACATGACAAATTTCGTCTCGTATGCCTTAGTAGAAATGATGACATGGCAAGGTCTTGGAGATGTTATCAATCGCTTCCGTGAACGAGCTCTAGGTCTAGAGCCCATCTCCTTGATATGGGCCCCTGGAATGTTGAGTCGACTTCGCGTACCATACACATATTGTTGGTATGTAGTCCGAGCAACGTTCACACTTACAAATGCTAAAAGCTGCAGGTCTCCTGCACTCATTCCAAAGCCCAAGGATTGGGGTCAACATATCTCCATTTCTGGCTTCTACTTCCTGTCACTAGCTTCGTCATACACGCCAGATCCAGAGCTTGCTGCATATCTAGCTGCTGGCCCACCGCCAGTCTACATTGGCTTTGGTTCGATTGTCGTAGATGACCCAGATGCGATGACTAAGCTCATATTTGAAGCAGTCAAGAAAGCTGGTGTCAGAGCTCTGGTATCCAAGGGCTGGGGAGGGCTTGGAGCTGATGATTTAGGAATACCCGAAGGTGTTTTCATGCTCGGAAACGTCCCCCATGACTGGCTGTTTCAACACGTATCAGCTGTGGTACATCATGGCGGCGCCGGAACTACTGCTGCTGGCATTGCCACTGGCAAGCCGACAGTTGTTGTTCCATTCTTTGGCGACCAACCGTTCTGGGGCGCCATGGTGGCACGCGCAGGAGCTGGTCCAGTCCCTATTCCATACAAACAGCTCACTGCTGATAAGCTAGCTGCTGCTCTCACCGAAGCTCTCAAACCAGAGACCTTGGAGATGGCGAAGGATTTAGGGTCCAAGATCAAGGAAGAGAAGGGCGATGAGACTGGTGCAAAAAGCTTTCACGATATGTTGGATGTTGATCACTTGCGATGTTCTCTTGCTCCAAGCAGAGTAGCTGTTTGGCGTGTGAAGCGAACACAAACCCGCCTTAGTGCATTGGCCGCACATGTTCTTTCCAGTGAGGGATTGCTAGATTTCGGTGACCTGAAGTTGTAAGATGTTCCAAAGTCTGATTACTTTCGAATGCTGACCAGCACAGATACCGCCCACGAGAATATGAGACGGAGGAAGGTCCTTGGGATCCCATTTCAGGAGGTGCATCTGCCTTACTGGGTACCTTTGCAAGTCTTGGCATGGGTGTAGCAGATTTTCCAATTGAGATTTTCAGAGCGGTCAAGAAAACAAACACCAAGCGGGCTGAAACAATGAGTACATCCAGTGCAAAGTCAACAGAGAAGCCTAGCTCGGGCGAAGATACGCCCGTGGCATCTACGTCGGCTTCTGCATCGACCTCTCGAACCGATTTGAGCCTTGAAAAAACTGTCAGCGATATAGACTCATCATCGCGACATGGTTCTACATCAACCACCACGCCAAAGACTTCCTATGATACGGGACGTTCCTCTGCTGAGACGCCCGCCACCGACACTCCTGTATCTAGTACGACGTCAGCGCGAGGGAATTCGCTGAAACAAGCCCTCAGTGGCACACTGTGCAGGTCTGGCTCTAGATCCTCCTCAAGAGATCGTGGCTCTTTATCACGATCCAACTCGAAGGACCGCCGACCAGGATCTCGAAGCGGTTCGCCATTTGGCCATCGTCGCAGACAGACCGAGGAGTTTGATCCAACCAAATTGACAATTGAGAACGCGACACGAGCAGGAAAGGGTATTTCCCGTATCGTCGGAGCTGGCTTGAAGTCACCCATGGACTTTACATTGGGCATTGCTCGTGGCTTTCACAACGCACCAAAGCTTTATGGGGACGATACTGTTCGCCCTCAAGAGAAGGTTACGGACTTTCAAAGCGGACTCAAAGCGGCAGGAAAAGTAAGTTGAAGCCTTTTCACCTTTCGATTTCGATATTGACATCATGAAGGAATTTGGCTATGGCATGTTTGATGGCATCACTGGACTCGTCACACAGCCTCTCCGAGGTGCCGAGAAGGAGGGCGCTGCAGGCCTCATCAAAGGTATTGGGAAGGGTATTGGCGGGCTGGTTCTGAAACCTGGTGCTGGTTAGTATCCTATGCCTCGCTATGTCTTCTTGCTTGCTAATCAAGTTTCGTTTAGCTATTTGGGGTATTCCAGGGTATACCTTCATGGGCATCCACAAAGAAGTCAGGAAGTTGTTCGGGTCCAGTGTCTTAAATTACATGATCTCCGCACGAACCGCTCAAGGATTCGAAGACGCTCAATCTGCTACACCAGAGGAACGGCTTGACATCTTGACTCGATGGCGCGAACACAAGGACGAGTACCAGAACGAGAAGATGAAAGTCCAAGAGACTGCTCCTGAAGGTCAAGAATCGGGTCGCCTCACTCCCAAGGGATTCATGCAGACGAGACATCTCTCCTTTGACGAAAGAAAGAAGCTCCATGAGGAGCGAAAGGCGCGCCGTGAAACCGAACGCAAGAAGACTGAAGGAGAGCCAGGCCATCGAAATTGCCCATTCTGTCGTCGCGACACTGCTCACAGCCATAAGCCTCGTGCCGTTCAGACGACGCCAATCGTCCCAGGCTCAGAGGAGGATCAAACTGCCGAATTTGAGCATGCGATTCATGCTTCAGTAGCAGCAACATCCCGGGGGAACGCAGATGAGGATGCAATGATTGAACGGGCCATTCGCGCCAGCATCCGCGAACTCCAGAGCGCAGAGGGATCTACCCTCACTGACCAAGAGGCGCTCGAGCGAGCTATCCAGGCTAGCATCATATCCTCTGGAAGGCATGACTCTGAGCCTGAGACCCCGACACAATCTCATCAACCGATCACGATGACCGACGAAGAAGCGGAGCATCAAGCTGCATTAGAGAAGGCCATACAAGCTAGCTTGGCTCAATACAAGCTCACCCAGAAACCTACAGCTGTTGTTGATGCTGACTCGGACGAAGATGAGAACGTCAAACTAGCCATTCAAATGTCCAAAGATGAACCACCTGTTCCGAGCGATGAAGAGAGGATGTTGAAGCTAGCATTGCAGCAGAGCCACGAAGATTCTGCTAAGGCAAAGACCGAGGAAGAGACTGTGATAGAGTACGTAAAGAAACAAAGTCTTCTAGAAGAGCAGCACAGGAAGGTCAAGGAAGGAAAGCAGAAAGAAACCCCTCCAGCACCGGTAGCGGACGATGAGTCATTGAGTCAGGCGGATGAAGAAGCACTGAGGAAGGCAATCGAGGAGAGCATGAAGGGCACTGGAGATGGACAGGCATCGGGGACGGCGCAGTGAAAGGCTTCGGTTGGAAATGGATAACAGGCGATATGAGGTAGGGGCCGGGGGGGTTTTGTTTCTGCTTTTGTTGTGGTATACCCCAAGCGTTATGTTCATGATAGATAGAAACGAAGAACATTCTGACATTGCCCCCTTTCATTGTCTCCTGTCATCTCTTGTAAGCGGAGTCTTGCTGTAATTCCGCTCGTCCCTTCTCGACTCTTCCGACCTATGTCTGGAAAGTCGGATGAAAGCTCGCGGCTTCGCGCGAAATCTACCTTTGTCGAATTATCGTCTTTTGTTTATGCTCGGTAAAACCAAGCTAGCCTGCCTGATTTTTGCAGCCTTATCTATCAACAACGAACTCGATAGGAAAGCTACCTTCAACCGGCTGCCCCTACTTGCTTGACAGCGGGTAATTGCACACTTTTGTACAAGCGCTAGGTCCTCCTTCTCAACACCAGCTCTTTCGCACGCGCTGTCTCCAACGACCTGAGGGTTGTAAACGCGCTGATCGCGCTAACTGGTCAACAATACTTGCTTCCACCACGGACAGACTCCTGTCAAGATCGTGTTCCTCAGCGCCCGTCAGTCGAAGACGCACGAATCTACAGTCACCTGTCCTTGCGACTCCATATATGTCTGTGCTAATTCAGCTTGTCGTCCTGTCCCTTGTCGATCTGATCATCAACATCGTCGACGACACCGATTAGTGGCTCGCCGACATTCTCCTGGACAAGCTGATTCTTCGAACTTGAACAGATCATTCCTCACCTACATCTCATAGCCATAGCTTACGCATTGGCAACGAGCACCACTACGGGGAACGGGCAGGAACAGCATCATCGCCACCATGGTAGAGACACGCCCCAAACGCACAGCAGCTTTGAAAGCAGAGTCGGAGAACAAGAGAATCGCACTTGCGGCCAGGAAACCGATGGAAGCTCAGGATCTGCAAACTCAAGAAGAACACGAACGAGAGAGGCCGGCTCCTCACAGAAGAGCACCAGTCCAACCCGAAGATCCAGCAAAGAAGACTCTCGATCGTCATCCGGCTAACACGCGGGCTGTAGAAGGTGCAATGTCGCAGATCCAGATCGGGATCCCACGAGCCAGTCCGGCGCAGTCTCAACATACACCTGCAACTCCATACTCGCATTCGAGGTCGCAGAGTGTCCCAGCATTTAGCGACTTTCAGCAATCCTCTCCTCAACTCGCCACACCAAGTTCGCGTCCTCAGACTCGCAATACACCCTCGTCAATAAATTCTCAGCGGTCTCTTCCTCCTTACAACAGTCATCATCTAACTGCCCAGTGGCAGAGTCCCGATGCGGTGATCAAGGGCTTTATACCTGCAGAAGGACCGCAAGATAGGTCGCCAATTCCAGGCCAGCTCCCCAGACTCTTGGATCGGGTCATCAGCTCGAACAGAGAGATGCGGCAACAAGCCAGTGCACAAGCAGCGAATGTAGCGACCTTCCTCAGCCTCGCGCACCCCCAGCCTCAAAACACAATTCATCACGGCTTCGAGAAAGCCAGTCCGGCAAATCGTGCATTGACAAAGAACGCTGAAGGAATGATGTGCTCTCAAACTCCTCCCGTAGACGCTGATGTTGCGCAAACCTTGGGAAGGCAGATGTCGACGGAGGATCTGGTACGTCTAGGACTGACAAATATCGAGCCTGCCCAAAGACTCCAACACGCCTACTATGCTCAAAGAACAGGTACAGCTCAGATGGCACAACAATCCCACCAGCCTCAGCAAAGTCCGCGAGTCCAGCTTGCTGGCATGCCTGAACCATCGCCAGGACCACAGCAATATGATGCCCACCAGCCTCCTCGAATGAGAGCGTGCTCGTCACCGCCCGGACAGCTTATAGGAATTACTGATTTGTCTAGTCCCGTTTCTAGTCAACAAAACGCTGCATACAATGGACTCATGGATCGATCCAGAGCCGTTTCAGAATCTTTTGGCGATGCCAGACCTGCGTCGACTGAAAGAACTATCCTTGCTGAATCAGCAGTGACATTCTCTCACTCCAATGACGAAGATGCAGCTCACAATGACAAGATCTTTCCAATCCTAGCCACTCATCCTCGAGCCAGCTCAGAAGCTCCAATAGGAGCTTTCTCTCTACAAAATCGATCTAGAGCCTATTCCGCCGAGTCAACTCTGCCAGCTCCTCCGAATCTCTCCATATCTCGTCCTGGAGCCGCTCCTAACCTGCTCGCTATCAACAATACTGTCAGCCAACCACGAATAAAGCTTCACTTCGATCGTAACGCGCGTTCCCGAGTAAACACACCCGGATATTCGAATGAACAGCCGGAGGATTCGGATGTCACGGTCTCTCCTTCGCCACGCAAGACACCTGGTCCCAGTAGAGACTCAGATCCCACCGTCTCACCATCACCTATTAAGAATATTGGTCTAGTAAATGGTCGTGTTCTGCCTCCCGTGCCACTTTTTGATCAAGGGGGAGAGCTGGCAGAGGTTCCAGTACGTCCACGAGCTCCAAGTCACACACGCGTGCTAAATCAAGCACAGTCCCAGGCACGTCTCTCTGAGGCAAGGCCCACTAATCGTCAGGCTCAAGTACCAGTACCTTTATCAGACGACGAGCCCGTAATCCGTCAGCGTCACCTAGATTTCCAGTTCAAGTCTATCCCTAAGGAAGTAGATCCAGTACGATGGCGTCAACAACAAGAGGAACATGCTTCTCGTCTCGAGCGCGACGAGGTCGAGATGAATCACCAGCAGAACTTGAGTCCTAGAGGTGCTTCAGAAGCGGCGGTAGGTGAACAGCAACAGAATATTCCTGTAAGGCAGCCTGGCATCGATCAGGTTGAGGCCAGGTTCCAAGTCCGTAATTATGCCTTGGCCACTGCAGCAAATACCACGGCTGAAGAGAACGAGGATCTGCGTCTATCTAGTGCTTTCACTAGAATGCTGGGAAATTTGAAGCCGGCTCGTGCCGCAGACAAAGAAAAGCTTCAAGACGAGGATCAATCTACCCGACAATGCTCGAAGTCTTTCGTCGGATGTCTCGCTGTGACACAATTACCGCCGGCAGTTGAATTATCACTTCTCCATCACTCTCAGACTTTTCATGAGATCATGGAAGACGATGATGACGATGTTTGCGTCTTCTGCAACTACGAAACCTGCTTCGGCGTCGCAGATTCTCGCGTCTGGCTCCCACCAGAAGCATCACCAGGATATTGCAATGAGTGCCACGAAGATACGCAGCAAGTTTTCAGAATGTGGGAAGGACCATATAGACTACCTCATGGCTTGAGCCAAGAAGACAGGGAAAAATATAAGGGCCTTATCGAGATGTCCACTGCAACCCCTCTGAAAGAGCTAGGCGACAATGCCGACTTCAAGTCACAGCAAAAGCTGGAAATGAGCAAGCCCCGAAGACAGAACGCTATCCTTAATGCATCAAGGCCATGCGCAAAAGATGCCAGAAAGGATCGACGGGAGCAAAGAAAGGAATACAATTTGTCCAATTCTGTCAGAAATGTCGCCAATGTTCCTCGAGGAGGAAAGTTGCCGCAGAGACGAGCAGTTAGCGGTGGCCCTACCAGACGCAATAGTTCCGCTACAGACGTCCAAAAAGTCATTCCTGATGCCCTTCGAGGTAATCAGGACATTGAGAACTCGACCAGAAACGCAGCCCATGTATCGTCACGACGAAGTGCCCACACCTCCGCGACCTCGAATCAGCCAGTACAAACAGCATGGATCAATGGTGTACCATCAAGTCTCCCCATGATGAGTGGTGCAATTGCCCCTGGTCATCCTATGGTCCGACCCAGAAGTGGTGGCAGAGTTATCACTCCTAACTCGGCTGCATTCATGAGTGTCTTGGAACTCTCGGCTCCTGCTGGATCAATGGCCACCTCATCAACGTCTATATCTGCAACTGGAATCCCGGCATCTGCTTCTACCACATCAAGTAACGTCAATATTTCAGGTCATAAAAACGCGGCCATGTCTGCACAGCCCACTGAAGCGAGAAGTCCCTCAGGCGTCCCAATCTACTTCAACGCGCGACCACCTGGATCTTTCCTCAGTCCACCACCATTCAACAGCGGACCCAGCTTCTGCCGCGGTTGCCCTTGGCGTCAAGTCGACTTCACCAAAGCCAAGATCTGTACAGCCTGTCGAGACTGCAAGTTCATGATCTGCAGCCACACGCACCACCTTAATTTCACCCTCCTGACCGACATCGCTGGTGTTATGAATGGCGAGCACGAAGGACATGGTTTGGGACGAGTCACTACAAGTGGGCGAATCATCGCAGATGGTCGGTATAGCAATTGCATGGTCTGTCCTGGACAGGCGACCCACGGCTGTAACGAGTGCCCGTTGAGACTCTGTGCAGAGTGTGTGGTCAGATTGACGAAGTTGTGTAAGTACCGTGTTCTTACCCTCCCTTTGGGAAGATTAATCGTCTCTGTGAGGGAGAATGGGACTGACGCGACACAGGCAAGGGCAAGATGAATGAACTTCTCAGTTTCTATAATACTGGCCGAGACCACATTCGGAATGACGTGAGTGAAATTTCTCTTTTCATACTGAGTCTTCCGCTAATATCGCACAGGCGTTCTTGCTTCGAAATGATAACAAGGGGTTTTGAGATTGCATATGGGCTGCTAACGTGCTTCTCAACAAGCAAGGCACGTTCAGCATGAAGTATACTTTACTACGCAGGAATCATGAGTTGGGTTTCTGAAAATTGATTGATACTTGCATACACGGTAGGCTTCTCTGGGTCCTGTTTTGCATTGGGTCCCTGGTAGTCTAGAAGAATGGCCGAATCATGTATAATATACCAAGTTTCCCCGGCAGCAAGATCGTAGCCTTGCAGGAGCTGGACTCAAGTGTCTCATTGGTTCCTTGAATCATTGTAGTTCGAGAAGTACTACCAAGGAAAGAAATTGACAAGAGTGAATTACGCGAATCCGAAGGGTGGTTCGAATGCTACGCTAGGGATCTTCCCTCTGTTTAGGCCGCAAGGGGACTTCTTGGCACCATTAACGCTCAGAAGGATCTGCCTGAACACAGTAAAATAAAGGTGCTTCTAGCACCATTCGGTGCACAATAGAGCTAGTACAATATATCCGGCTCAGACCAGTCAACAAGGTATACAGACACATTTCTAAGCCAAGAAAAGGGGTAAAAACAAGCTAAGCGAGATGCAAGGGAAAGGCTCTCAAACTCATCAAGTTTTTGCTCCCTGTGACTTCACTGCTAATGATTATCGTTAGCTAAAAGTAAGGTTCATTATGGTGAGATTTCGGTTCAGTGAGCTTATCTTATAATTTGTGGAGCTCACTGGGCCGGTCGTACACCCATAGGCTCTTAACGAGTAAGAATTCTTACCATACTCAAAGATTGCTTCCCTATCGCGAATTAGACAAGGACCCTTGAAGAAATCAATTCCAAGCCAGTGATGGAGGACTTCCGAGAGAGTGCCAGTGATTGGGGAGCAAACGGGAGAGCAGCTGAGATTTCAAAGGTGGAGGGGTAACGGAGCGGACTCTCCAGAATCATGGTCACGAATGCGTGGGATTGCATCGTCGTTTAAGCACTTCCCCCCCAAGAGATTCAAAGATCAGCGATGAATTTGAGATTTGACAGAAATATTTCAATACTAAGGAACATGAAGTACATCTATGAATGTGTGATAATTCGTATCCTGAGCTACCAACTCCTTGCTAACCAAAATGAGATCCACAGAATGAAACGTAAATCGCCGGGAACCCACCATGCCGCAATTTCTATGCCGAAACCCAAATTTCCATTGCGCCATCGTGACCTTTGAGAAAATCATTCCTACTCCAAAATGCCTAAAAGAAAGGAGCTAGTCTGTAGAAAGCCTCCGAGTACAGTCGTAGTGCCTAATAGGCATGGGTACACCAGACGGCACAGAGGGTTTGTGGAGGGCCAAGTTGGTATTCGTGCGCAACAACTGTGGCGGCAACAGCGGTATGCTCGTCGACGCCGTAAAAAGTGCAGACAGCGACGCTATGATCGTATTCGACGGAAGAGATACTGATATGGTTTGGGTCATATGGAGCTAAGAGGGTTCAGTAAAACGCGAAATCGAAGGACAGGTTGATGAGCTTACTGGTTGAAGTGGGCGAGCCGTATGCTACATCCAAAGGGACATCCAAGCAATAAGAAGCTTCGGGAGTTGCTCCTCTAAGCGTCACTTGGACAGAAGCCGGTGGCTCGTATGTTGGGTTTCTAGCTGCGAGTTGTGCTCTAGAAGTTGGAGATGCGGATGTGGCTGAGAAAAGGACTGCAATGGCAACAGCGCAGGACGTGAAGGTCTTCATGATGAATGTTGGAGAATATGAATCAAGAATATGGTATGATACTTGTATGATACTATTTGAGGCTTGAGAAGATGATTTCGACGGATGATGAGGAGCTTTGAATGTGGGGATCGAGCCTCTTTATAGCAAGAATCAGGAGGTCTTCTCTCGAGATAGCATCTAGAACCTCCAGGCTTTCGTACCCGGGGCCAAACGAGACCACTCCAGCAATTGAATGTTACCTACTCAAAGGCGCAGAAAAAGGCTTTTTCCAACGTGGGAAGACTTGATCTCACTCAGATAAAGCTTTCCAACAACACTGCCACGGACCCATGCACAAAGGATGCTTCCTCATTCTTTCCAGTTGAAGTTATCGCCAAAATGCTAAAATTAGAATAAACATTTTATGTATCGGAAACAAGCGAGAGCTTGTTCGAGCCTCTCATGTGGCTGGCAGGATTAATGTCAGACCGAATCCATCAACAGGAGCGAGAGAAACGGCCTAGAGCGATTGAAGGATGGAGTAGGGAAGAGGCTGAGTTTTAAGCTTACCCAGTCCATGAGTGGGCGGGTAGAGCAATTTTCAGACTCTTGGTTTCGCTCGCCGAAGGTGAGTCGTACAATCTGACCACCAGCCAATAAGAGTTGAAATCCTTAGCATGTTGGTTGGAGGAATTTGGTTGTGTATTCTCATCAAATGACGTTCTCAAGGCCAGCGATTCGGCAGGCTTGCGGCACAGATCTCAGCCTACGACACAGCCTTGACTGACGCGCTTAGCCTCGTCGAAGAACATAAGCTTACGTGGGGAAGCTTGAGAGGATAAGAATATTTTGGCCAGAGACAAGCTACCATCATTTTCTCCAGAATGTCATCTTGGCAATTGGCTTTTCATAATTGAAGTTGTTATGGGCACCAAAACAAACAAGAAGAGGCGTGGGCTCGCTTAGGCCTGGAAAGAAAGTTGGTGGCTTGGCATTCTGTGAACCACTCGGTAGAAATATGGTCCTGGGTTTGATTAGTCTGGAACATCAGATCAAGCTCACACCAGGTTGGAATGATGTACTGGTGAACGGCGCGAAGCTAATGGCCATAAAACCACTTAGACAAGGCACAGTCATGGCAGATGTGCTCGTCGAAAAGTCGTATCGCGAGGGGTCTCAGCCAAACTAATTTACTACTCCGAAGAAGCAGAGACGAAATCAAGCGCTGGAGAAGGAGTGTATTTGGTTCAACTTCACCTCCCAATCCAATGTCCCAGCTACCAATTTGAGCTTCTACAGCAAGCTCTCGTCGTTCAAGTATCCATGTCGACAAAAAGTGCCTTGAATAGCAAGATATGACAGCCCATTCCCTAGGGGATATGATGAAGCTAGGCGTCGCGCCGTCAGATCTTCTCCACTCTGGCGCCACCTTCATTAACAACCTCATCGATCCTTCCCATGTCTTCCATTACGCCAGATTCACTCCCACTGCTGCTGAATCCATCAGATCTTGCCCCTGAGCCTGAGTCGGTACATCCACCGCACGTGCAGTCAAACCCGTAGATTCGCTTGAGGTACTTCTTCTTGTGTCCATAGTCGACCGTGATCTCCTCACCAGCCAGTAGCTTGAAGCGGTTCCAGAACATGATTTTTCCGATGCTTTCCTTCCAAGTATATTGAGAGTTCGGGACGCACGAATGATTGATTCTCGAAGCAGTTTCAAATAGACCAGTAGCAAGATCATTCATGATCGAGTAACCATTGCTGTAGATGATGCTTCTGCTGAGTGATTCATTCTTGTTTCGAGAGTAGCTGGAAAGCGAAAAGAAGACCTTCTTCTTCTCGGGAGATAGGGCGTTGACTGTGGTATCAAGGGGGTCGACACGAGCACCGTCGTCTTGCAGCGTTACAAGGGGGCTCTCGCACAGGAGGATTGTTTGAGGTGGTATATCGCACAGGGCGAATACACCGAGACCTTTGTTCTCCGACTCGCGAACCTCGATAAGGGAGCCAAGTGTGTCAGGGTCTCTGCTTGGTGCGGGGGACAGAGTTGCGGGTGCTGGTGATGGAGTTGGAGGTGCGTAAACATGGTGTTCCATATATGAAGGTGCTGAATTCGGCGACAGCGGCAGTGTGATCGCGAGCGTGTCGATCTGAGGCATAACGGGAGTGGTCGGCTCGGAGAAAATGCTGGCCTTCTCTGTTGGCATCGGGTTTGGAGGATCCATTATGGGTGAGTTTGGAAAGTTGCTGGTGACTGCTGAAGGGGAAATATTAGCAAGTGATCCGTAACTGCGAAAGAAAGAGGTGTGAGGCAAGAAGTGAAGTGAGGATGGCACGATGTCGAGCACGAATGGCTGTGTAACTGATCGTTGTGCCGAGCTCAGCAGGAATATTAAGGCGAGGAACTCCACTCGTTTCTCGCCGTATGTGAACGACAGGGGATACCTAGCGTTTTGTCTGTTGCACTTGGTGCAAGCTTGTTGTATTCATCAGCGGAAAGTGATAGTAGAGACAATGAGTGCAGTAGCGTTGATGGTATTTGAGGATGCACTGCAGTTCCCAAACTTACCATGAAAGGTGAAAGTCCTTATCATCTGATTCATCATCCGACCGCTCTTTGCCAGGCGGAGTCGTTTCGTAGCCACTTGGAACGTGGCAGCTCGCTTAAAAGACCTCATAAACAAATCTTGAAAAACATGAAGAATTACAAAACACAAAGGTAAAAGACCAAAACAAACATTGACCAATAAGACTAGGAGATAGATAAGACGATGATATGGCAAGACAAAAACCAACAGGAAGAATGGAAACAAAAGGTAATGTCGTAGAAAAAAAAGGCAAGACTTACGCACAGCCGAGGGTATTACCCTCGAGCTGTGCTGCTTAGGCCTTCCAAAGCACTGACCAAGTCTGTAGGTCTTGGCCTGCCGACTTGCGCTAGAAGTTCTTATTGCTTGTAAAAGATTTGTTTATCTGGCTACATGCAGACATCAAGGCTTTGAATTCTTAGCCGGGGATTATTCGCATCAAAATGATGAAAGATGCTCACTCTTGACGACCACCTAAGTACCAGAACGAGCCCGCTCCTAGGCACTAGTTTATTATTGATAGCGTATTGCCTGACTCTTAACTAGTGTGAGCTGCGAAATGTTTGCAACGATCAACTCGACTTTATGCTGTGTAGCAAGCAGAAGATCACCCGCGCGTTTGTTGTGTTGGTAAAATCGTCGTAAATTCCTCTAGGTAACCATCTGACCGAAAGCATGTAAGAGCAGTACAGGTACAATGTGTACAGCGCAAGGAATTTCGGTAAAACGCTACGAGACTGCGAGATTGCCGCAATAAAAGCAAAAAGTGGCACACGTGAAGAAAATAAAAGTGCCAAAAAGGACGTCTTCATCCAAGGGTGACTTCGACATGGGCGGTATCTCATGCTTTCCTTAACGTCCTCGCCCCTCTCCATCGCTTGGTCTTTGGTTAGTGGTCTATGGAGTTTTGATGTCGACCTCTACATCGTTCTGACTTCGCGCCGCTAGAACAGCAGCCACACTGAGAGCTGCTCGCTATCAAGACCAGCTTATTCTCTGCTTCAGTATTCAACCAGAAAGGCGATTCCATACATCATACATCCCTAACTTACACACATACTCCCTGGACAGGACGAGTATGCCAAATATGAATGTCCGGAACACCTCCCAATGACCCTAAAACTCCATGCGATGCTCTGCTCTTCCATATATCCATACCATGCTCATCTGTGTCGATCCTTACTGAGCTGTCCTTCGTCACTCTTCGGGAATCCTCCCACTCTCTCAGCCTTCCTCATGACCTCCCTTCCCTTGTCTCCCTCTCGATCGGCCTGTGGTAGGCCCCACCACTCCCTGTGGAACTTCTCCTGTTCTTTTTTCCTTGCCTCCTTCGCCTCTCTGTCTTTCTGCCTCTTCAACCGTAAGCCGAACCATTCCTCTCTTGCGGCATCTTGTTCCGCCTGGGTGGCATGGGCTACCATGCAGGTATTCATCGCGCGGTTCTGTGCTCTGCATTTGAATGGCGCGGTGAATGTCCGTCCTAATGCACAATCTGCAAATACTGATTGCCAATTACTTAGCAAAGGTCTCATCAAGAAGCGAGAAGGACACACATTTGATCTCTGCCGCGCAATACCCTCGTACCCGTGCATGGTATAATTCTCGAACTTGAGCTTCTTGTCCGGATGATAATGGGAGTGGGTTCCTCGAGGGCATGGGCAATCGAGGCACTTCCTCCTCTTGTTGCTCAGGAGGTGCCATGGCTGCCATTTAAATGCAGTGGACTGCGAATGCTGGATGCTCCTGGGGGGAATGGCCTCAAATCGGATGTTTCTGAGCCGGAGTTCGAGCTTTCGAAGTGCTCGGGAGCTAGTAGCTGACACGTGATTATCAATACCCTCAAAATTGCTCAAATGGAGGAGACTTTGGTTGTAATAACCTATGGTATCTTGAATGTCATTCAAATACTTGTGAACTGTTTCTTCATAAACTGGAAGAGTGCGTGTGGCTCTGCATCGGTAGACATTCTGGGCCTAATCGTCCAAGTCGGGTTTAGCCTTCCCGCCTCGGATTTTCAAAATTCCATGAGGCTGAGAAAGTTCAGAGCCCGAATCTTCAATCAGATTACCCCACACCACGACTAGCTACCTACATCTACGACAGTCGTGAGATCTGCGATAAACTACTATACGATGTCTTCCATGCGCAATGCCGTCCAACGGCGGAATCACAAAGAGAGAGGCCAACCAGAAGAGCGGCAGAAATGGGGACTATTAGAAAAGCACAAGGTGCATTTCCCTTTCACACCACCAAGTAACCGGGACTGATAGCATGCCAGGACTACTCCGCTCGTGCGCGCGATTTCAACGACAAGAAGAAGAAACTCAAGGCCCTGAAGCAAAAGGTCCTCGACAAAAACCCAGATGAGTTCTACTTTGGCATGATGTCCCGCAAGGGTCCTGCAACGACAGGAAAGAATCGAACAGGAACAGTCAATGGCGACAGAGGCAATGAGGCGCTAAGTCAGGAGGCTGTGAGGTTATTCAAAACGCAAGATCTGGGATATGTCAGGACGATGCGGAATAAGGCGCTGAAGGAAGTAGAGGGATTGGAGAGAAGGGCTGTGGGGATTAAGGGTGCGGGGAAGAAGGTTGTTTTCGTGGACGATGAAGAAGAACAGCGGCTAAAGGTGGAGAGCGCGGATCCCGACGTGGACGATGAGGATGAAGAGTCAGAAGCGGACGGCGGCGAATCAGACGATATCGAGGCAAAGAACTTTCGGAAAATGCAACGAAAGGAAGCGGACAAGCTGGAGACTCGCTTGAACATGGCGCGCGAACGTTTAGATGTTCTGACCGAGACGGAACAGGCACTGGAATTACAGCGAGCGAGGATGGCGAAGTCACCGACAGTGGGAGGTGTCACGAAGAAAGGAGTCAAGTTCAAGGTGCGACAACGCAAGAGATAAATGGTATTAATTTGTCATCGGAACATGTCGAAAGTTGCATGCCTGATCTATGTACGACCACTTGCTCGCCTTGAACGCCAGGAACCACTTCCCAGATCGCACAGCGAGGAACACAATATCGTGGAAGGGAATCTGCCTGTCCTGCCCACCTATCCAATCTGTCCCGAACGCCATTCCAAAATTTTCACACAGATGATTTCTTACTCCTTGTCAGACACCTGCAGACAAAGATGATTATCTTGGCCAGCGCTTTGAAAAACATCGTTATGGCCCACACCAAGCACTTGATCATCATCCATATCAAGCCTAAACATCCCGGAACTTTCTCCTCCTTCTGCTTCTTCTTTTCATCCTTCATGCTATTCTGGCTTTCGAGGTCCAGTTCGAATTCCTCCATCTTCACTTCTTTCTTGCCCTTCTTCTCCTTCTTCTCCTTCCCCTTCCCCTTGCCTTTGATCGTCCAAGAAGACGATTGTCGATCCGGTGACATTGGAGACATGGGTGCGATTGACGGCGGGGCATCGAATCTTTCGATATTTCTTGTTTTCTCCTCGGTAACAGCCACCAACATGATAGCGCAAATTGCAACATCGACGACGTAGAAGCAGTCAATTCGAGCGGCAACAGCTGTATCAATTTCCAGGTACCCGGAACCAGAACCGTCTCGAACTAATCGAACGATGTTGTGCGGTAATTCGGCATGCTCGAGAGTATACACGACCGTAGACCAGGCGGGAGAGGCGTGGATAGAGACGACAAATGGTGTTGGTATCGCTGGGTGTACGAGGTAGTATTTCCCGCTGTCTTCGTCCCAGACCAATCTCCCACACTCACGCTCCGCTGCCGCGATGACTTGATCAGCATCTGCTCGGTTTGACTTGTTGGCAAGTTCAATGACCATGTCGGAAGCGGCGCGGGGGTAAAGGAGGGCTACCAGGCCATCGTTTGGTGGCAAACGTCGAGCGGTCTCTTCAAGTGTTGTGCTCATGACTTCTGCTCCAGGATTTGGCTTTGGCGATGAACCAAGTTTAGGCGAACCGGTGCCTTTAGGGGGCTTGTTTGGATCATGACGTAGCATGGTCATCTGTGCTGAGGTGGAGGTTGGGATGAGACGGAGAGTGTAGAAAGGTTGTGTTGCTGATGAAAGGGTGTGTACTGGTTCTTCAGCATCGCTGGTCATCTTCAGGCAGAACCGGCGTCCTTCCGAGGACGATACCCTCCAACCGTTCACAACCTTCCAGAACTCTTTCAACTCGTCGTTTGTGGAAGGCTCAAGTACTGACTCGTCTTGGAGACCTTTGGGGAACCGTCCTGGTGCTATGCCGACAGGCATTGGGCTTTGCAAGCCTGCGATGCTTCTCTCGCTAATGCTTGGAGAGTATGGTCTGCGATTAATAACTGTGGTCGGGATATGTGTAGGACTTGTTTGTGTTGGGAAGTATGCTTGATGTTCCAGTGCAATCTGGGGATTATATCTTGGGAAGAGAGATCGCATCACAGCAGGCTCACCCCTCTGCGGTGACCCATTTGCTGCACCCTTCGCATTGGAGCTATTCGACGAGTTGCTGTTACTTCGAACAAGCGTGGGAGCTTCTGAGAATGAAGTGTGTGATCGAGGGATGTCTGAGCCAAAGTGCGCTTGTGGAAGGGTGGTTATTGGTGAAGTCTGGTCGAGTTGGGGGGTTTGTCTTCCATTGCCATTCTGAGGAGTCTGACGACCTCCCAATGCTGACTGTCGGCCATCGAGAGCCAATTGCCGTCCATCTTGCCCAAAGGCTGGAGATCCAGATCTCTCAAAGGAAGATTCGGGTGACTGAGGGATAACAGCATGTCGGCGTACGCTCGGTTTCCTCGATGGATTCGTCTTCTCCTTTGGTGGGGGTGGGAACAACTTCAGTCCCATATTTACTGGCTTATCAGGCATGATGAAGACGATGGACAAGTATTCCAGATACTACCTCAAATTCTCAAATACATACAGTACAAGTGATTCGAATACAAAGTGACCAGCTCCGTGTATCTAAGCCATGGGACCCAGACCAGGAGGCACCCTTAACCTGTTATACAATTTTCCCATTTTCTACGCGATTGCTGCACACCTCCCCAGCCGATAATAGCAAGCGCCTATGGTCTGATTTCGACATGTGCGTCTGATTGCGATAGTGCGGGAGGATCTAGAAATAGATTTGGCCCAGCGAGTCACGGTGTTGGACCCTGGGGAAATTCCATGTCAGCGGCAGCATGCAGTGTGATGGGAATTCTGATTGGCAGAACGGAACACCAGACGCCTTTTTCGCGGGCTCTTGGCTACGAGGAAGCGCTGCCGAATGAGTGGCTGGAACCAGTATCATGTGACCTGCCCCCTTGACTTCATGTGTCGGTTCCTTTTCTTCGCGACTTGCTCACGGATACATATCTCCATCTCCAGGCGCGTCTCGCATCCTGGAAGATGTGGTGGAATCTCTGCTTGCTTTTCATTCGACGAACTAGTACCTCTGTGACGGGCCATCCCGCGCAGGCGCAATTTCTGTATGATCGAATTCTGATTCCGTGTGGGAAGAATATGTCTTCGAATGAGGATGAGGCTCGTCCCTTTTCTGGATAAAAAAAATTCTATCAATTGGCTCTGTCTTTCAACTGTATTGCTGTTCCTTCTATCTGCCCCTGTCGTTCCGCGCCTGTCTTTTCTAGCTGAAGATCTCTTGCTGTACACTGCAAGCAAGTCACATCCTCAGCTCCATCTGCCCCCAATCGTCATAACCTTGCTCAAGCGACAGGCGCACAGCAGTCACACCTGTAACAGTTCCCAACAGATATTCCACGATGTCAGTGTCCCTGCTCCAGCCAACAGCCCAGCCTTCCCTTTTCAAGCTTCTCAATTGTCGGTGAACGCCTAAAAGTGGAGATCGCAAGACTGCCAGCACGAAACGTGGGGATTTTTCGCTGCAGCATGGCCGAATTGCCCAACCAAACCCTGGCTTGGAGATTTTGAAGAGTCCAGGTCTTGCTGTCACGCTGTGATGGAATGGATTTGTTCTTTGTATAAAGATCTCTTTGTCGCTGTTTTAATCCGATGAGATATTGGGTGATTTGACCTTGTCCTGCGACTTCGTGGATATTATACTGCATTAACTCGTTACATTTGCTCTGCAGCGTTCCACACATTTTAATAGTTATCCATCATGGGCAGGTCCTCATCGCTGGCTCAAACCAGCCTTCGCGAGTCTAGAGATATCACACATGTACGCGATGTTGTTCAAATCATTCTTCAGCTTCCCAACCCCGCTCTCGTTTTCATAGCTTGGTGCCCGATCGGTAAGTGATGATTTCCTCTGGGATTGAATCACACTCACTCTCCTTTCATCAGTCTGGACAACTTGTCTCGCGTGTCACATATCAGCAAATCCAGTACGGGCAGCAGATGCAATCATTTCGCTCCTCGCCAATTTTGCTGTTGTTGCGTTAATATACTCTTCTTTCTGTACATTCAAGTGGGTCATCAATCGCCTTTCTGGACCATCAACTAACGTTCCCAGTGATTTAATTGATGGAAGTTGCGATGAGCACCATCCACGGAGTCTATCATTGGGGGTTCTCCTCTCCATCGTCTATTTATGCCGGGTCTTCGGGGCAGCAGCTACAATATACTACATTCAAGGACAAGACTTTCTTGTTCTCTGGCTGCCATGCTTTATTCTAAGCTCATTCTATCCGCTTGTGAAGAGCTTCAAGATTTTGGGCAAATTGGTCTTGGCTTCCGCGGTAGCATCCGTACTTCTCCCGGCGTGGATAAGTAGTGGTGGAAAGATAGAATGGAGAGAACCATTAATCCTTCTCGGGCTCTTCACATTCTTCTGGATCTTTTACATTGATGTCCTCTACAAAGCCATGGTAAATATGCACCGTGCTTCAGAGGTCGACTGATCTGACCGAACACAGGACAGCACCCACTCGGCGCTAGCACATACACATTACCTCTCTCCATCACCCGCTATCCATCTGACACTTACTATCCTCTCTCTCCTACAACTGAGTACACTCTCGATCTACAGTTACCAGAGCAACAAATCGCCTCACTTCTGGATTCTGGGCGTCGGCATCTGGTTGGTGAATAACTTGTGGCATATATCTGATCTCCGAAATGTAGATTGGCTCTGGAATGAGATGAGTGGGAGGGTGGCTGTTCAGAGGAATATTTGGCTGGGGCTCTGGCTTTGTGGTGCAGAGGTTTGTGAGCTTTGGGTTGGGGGTGGACTGGTTTTTTGAAAGGTGCTGGGATTATGATGAAGTGAGAAGTGTTATGAGGAGTCCAAACAGGGAACGTCTTCGATATTGATTCATGGGGACTACTTTTCGAAATGAAAACAAACAAGCAAGCAGTTCCTTGCACATGGACAGTTGGTTGAAAGTATAGATACCATTCTACGACCAGTTGTAAGACTGAGTACTTTACATATTCTTGATAGAAACTGAGCCTGGATTCATGAGCATATGTACGGTACCACAGAGTTCATCTCATCTTATCTCGCTGCAAGGCTGACGAAGCTCTCCCGAAGATCTCGGCGGATCCCCACAATCGACCGAAGTGCAGCCATCCGATTCGAGTCGGCAATTTTGATAGGCAGGGATCATGCGGGGTGGAAGTGGGTCTTAGCCTTAAAGCTTGATAGCAGCTTCCCGTTCGGGCAATTAGCTTCCTCTCTTTTCCTTTATCTTGCAGAACCGACATGGATGCGAGAAAAATGATGAACAATCGAATTATGTCCATAGTCCACGGCTGATCCGACGTCGACTTCACTCCGGCAATCATTGCATTGTGACCAAACAAGATAACCACGGATTATCCGGCTGTCTATGTCTAATTCACGTTAGAGTACGGAGGTAGGTGCAGGCAGGTGAGAGACTCGGACTCTCGCTCATTCACTTTCTCCCTCGCACTTCTTTTACTATGACTATGACGTGCGAGCCAGTACTTCAATCTCGCATTTTTATTCAACCCGGCCAACTCAGCCTTGCCTTTGATCGACATTCCTCGCATCTAATCTTGTAAGGAGGACCAACACCTAACAACCCCACTAAGTTGCATTCGTTCGTCCGATTGTTGCTTATCGTTGCCCCTCCCATCCTACTCCACTTTCCTGTTCCTGAACAAAAAGCTCGAGGTCCCCTCCTTGTTTCTTCTTTTCTCTCTGACATCCTCTCATTCATTCGGTTGTTGTCCTGCCCAGCCGTCAAGATGCTCGTCTTGAACACCCTCCTCGTTGGTCTTGCTGCCCAGCTGGTATCTGCACGCCCCAAGAATACAGATGCAAAGCTTGGAGCTGTCGCATCGGAAAGCGCTGTCTGTTCCAAGATTGGGACAGACATCTTGAAGAGTGGTGGGAATGCCGCTGATGCTGTAGGTCAATCGCTGTATACCAATCGGCCATACTGATGTTTTAGATTGTGGCCACGCAATTCTGCGTCGGTGTGATTGGCATGTATCACTCAGGTTTGGGCGGGGGAGGATTCGCCACTGTCCGCTCCAAGAAGGGAAAGTACGAATTCGTGGACTTCAGAGAAATGGCTCCAGCCGCCGCCTTTGAAACGATGTATTCGCCTCCTCTTTCGAATTCCAATTATTCTCTCTATGGCGGTCTGGCCAGTGGTGTACCTGGCGAGGTCCGAGGACTCGAGTACATCCACAAGAAATATGGCTGCCTGCCTTGGAAGAAGGTGATCATGCCTTCCGTCAAGGTTGCTCGATATGGATTTCCGGTTACTGAGGATTTGGTCCGTTACATGGGATCAAGCACGTTCATGGTTACTGACCCTACTTGGGCAATCGATTTTGCACCAAACGGAACTAGATTGGGCTTGGGCGACACCATGACCAGAAAGCGTTATGCCAATGCTCTCGAATGCATTGCAAATGAGGGTCCTAATGCTTATTACGATGGCTGGATCGCTGCTTCGACGATCAAAGCACTTCAGGCGTCTAATGGTACAATGACCCTTTCTGATCTTGCCAATTACACTGCGCAAATCAGACAGACCTCCAACATCACGTATAGAGGCTTCAAGGTGGGTCATCTCTTCCCTGTTCGTCCTTGTCAACTTGTCGGGCGCATCTTCATACATCCCCGCCCGGATATGGCACATTGCACACGCAATTGAGAGGTGCATTGCTGACTTTTCTGTTAGATAAACACTGGAAGTGCACCTTCCAGTGGAGCTGTTGTATCCAGCGTCATGAAAATTATTGAAGGTTACGACATGTCGAGCCCCTCAAATCTTAACCTGTCGGTGCACTATCTTGACGAGGCAATGCGATTCGCGTACGGTCAACGAACTCTCCTTGGAGATCCATCATTCTTGTCAAACATCACATCGTATCAGAAGGGCATGTACTCCGGGGCTACCGCCGCCGAGGTTAGAAGTCTCATTCAACCAGACCGTACCTTGAATGTCACCGCCTACAATCCATCAGGATATCAGATCTTGACAGATGATGGCACATCTGCTAGTGTGGCATCTGACAAAAGCGGTCTTACCATCGCCCTAACCTCAACAATCAACACAATCTTTGGCAGCAGAGTTATGATTCCAGAGACTGGTATCATTATGAACAATGAAATGAATGGTAAGTACATCACGAGACGTGCTGTAACAACAAACTAACGACTAGTAGACTTCAGTATTCCAAACACCACCAATGCCTTTGGATTTATTCCCAGCGAGGCCAACTTCATCAGACCTTTCAAGCGACCCCTTTCCTCAATCTCCCCAACTATCGTCGAGCGAGCTGACGGAAGCGTGTATATCTCGCATGCCTCAGCTGGAGGATCGCGCATCATCACCGAAATCATTCAACATCTCTGGCACACCCTCGACCAAAATATGACTTCTGCTCAGGCCCTTGCCGAGCCCCGTATGCACGATCAGCTCTCACCAAACACCGTTTCCTTCGAGTATGCAAGCGCCTTTCAGGGCATCAAGGGTTACAATAACCAGACGACTGCATTCTTGGCAAGCCTTGGGTCGAGCATCAGCTTCATTGCACCTGGCAGTACGACTGCGCAGGGTTTACGGGTATTGCAAAATGGTACTTTCGAAGCCGCTGGAGAGCCCAGACAGCTAAATAGTGCTGGATATGCCGTTTAGGATAACTGAAGTTTTGGCTTTTGGCGAATTTAGAATTCATGAGACACGAATTGATGAGCTGTATAACAGACATCTGGGAGAGTAATTTGGCTGATGTTAGATAGCTAAATTCACACCATTCTTTGCAGCAGAGACTCCTTTATTCTTGCTCGCTGCTTGACTGACAATTCGAGATTCTCTCGCCAGTTATGTTCAGCACCTCGCCAAATGAAACACAATAAGCGAAGAAACAATGTAAACAAACAATCATCGAATTCATGGATGCCGAAGGTTTGAACGAAGCATACCATCATAGACTCTCGATTCCTTATGTCCCTAGCAATTTCCTTGGCATACGAGTCTCATAGATCTACAGTTCCAGCATATCACAACTTCTCTTTCAAACCTAGCAACCATTCCTCAGCCTTCTTTTCCCTCTCCTGCTTTCCCAAATCCCTCCACTTTCTTGTTGGCCCCATTTCTCTCTTTCTCCATACTGTTAATTCCTCTTTAATCCAGCTCGCCGCTCTCTCTGCACATACCCCTGGCTTCTCCATTGGAAGCAAATGCCCGGTCCCCTCCACAGTCTCAACATCAACCTTCTTCTCCATCCCCCTCCTCCCAAACATCTTATAACTCCCGATCCTCTCCTTCCATACTTCTCTCATCTCCGGTAACGCAGAGCCAGGTTTCTCGCCACACAAAATTAACGTATGTGAACTCATCATCGGCAAGAACTTCCACATCTGCGCAGGTCCCTTCACAAAGATAACGCCCTTTCCATTGCCCCACTCCGGCATCTTCCCATTCCCGATCCTGGTATCCTCTTCTCCTTGCTCAGCGACAAAGGGAAATACATGCCCAAACTGCAGATAAGAGCTCACTTCCTGATCCCTTCCCCAAGTCAACCTCGTCCTTCCCATCGGCTCCTTAACATCAACAGGTTCCAGAGCATACTCGTTCCACGCTCTCCTCACCCTAACATCCCAGTCCTTCCATACTACCGCAGTAAGCCCCTCTGCTTCTCGTCTAGTCTTCCACTCATTCGGTCTCCGAACCGCAAATCTTGCTAACCTCTCCGCCATGCCGGTCTTCGCATCAGGCACGAAGATGGGATCAAGCAATACAAGTCCAGCGAAAAGAGTAGGGTGGAAGACAGACGCCATGGCTAACTGCGAGGCGCCAATTGAGTGCCCGATGCCGAGGATGGGTTGTAGGATGGAAGAGCGGAAGTGATTAACCATGTGGAGGATGTCACGGGTGTGGTCGAATGCCGAGACAGGGTCGTGGATGAGGGACGAGTTGAGAAGAGTATTGTAGGATGATGTTGTGGGGACCCATATAGAACGGATGCGGATTCCGTGGGTGGATAGGAAGTGGTAGAGGTCGGCCCAGAAAGGCTCATAAAGTTCCTGCGAGAACATTCAGTGGTAGTTCGCAGCGTCAGTGCTAAGTCTGGAAGGCAGTGGCCCCGATGCTGCCCAGAAAGCAGAAATGAGACATTTTCAAATCCAACTTCCTTTGATAGAAAACGACATGGCTGAGAATTTTCATATATACCTTGAGGAATCCATTCCCGTGACTCCCTATAATTGTAACGTCTCCTTCCCTGGGTTTCGAATTCGAGATCGGTGTGTACTGCTTGACACTCATACGCCATGACTCTTGAAAATTACTTGTCGTCGTGAGATCCTCACGAATATGCGCGCAAGGTATGATATGTTCTTTGATCGTGAAAGGACTTTCGAACGACATATTGAAGATCGACTTCAGATATAAATTCCTAAGAAGTAATGTCCAAGGGTGGAAGGGTGAGGAAGAATCGAACACACACGTCCTCTTTACTCCTCTGTCCAAATTCTCCGGATTTTTCGATGCTACGACTTCCAGTTCTTGAAATCTGTAAGAAGTCACAGAAAAAGGCAAGTCGAAGTTTAGTACCTGATTCTGTCTGACAGTGTACGTACACTTGAATATGGCAATCCGTCTTAGCTGGCATGGTCATTGGTCACCTTGCCCGGCCTGAAAAGCTAAAACTCGCACCACGGATGCCCTGACTGGGCATCTTACAGCGAGATCTAGGGGTGTAGCTACAGCGAAAGATCGATTGGGCTTTTGTCCCCCAAGACTCATCCACACTCATTCACGTCAGCACTTGCAACAATTCACGTTTCTATACCGCTCTATTCCCATCATCATTTCCTTCGCGCTCTCGCTGGTTGTCAGAGTTTTGCATCAATTACAGTCCGTACAACCACTTAAGGAGAAGAGCACAGGCTGAATATGGAGACAAGTTCAACTTCTTGTGAGGCTTGGTTCCCGTGCGCGACAACTTCTAGTTGGCAAAATTCGAAGCAAGATAATGTTGACGAGTTATTCCTAGAAAATGCGACATTTAAACACTTCGCCAAATACCCAGAAACGCTCTTAGGAATAGCTGTCTTTTAGGCATGCCTTTGCGGTTTAAGACGCACTTGCATTGTTGAAAACCCCCCTCTCCATCTCATCACCACTATCCCCTCAGAATCTTACTCGAAGATTGGCAATTCACTCGAGTACCTCAAGACGCTGACAGCACACCTGAGAGATTAGGAACCATTATAAGAATCATAAACGCCATTTTGCATTATCATACACTGAGGTCTATTATGAATACAAACCCAGCGGTCTACCCATTATCATTCAATCCAACCTCCACCCCCAATTTCCTTCACAAAAGAACCATCCCAGCTCCAGAGATAACAGCAACGAGTGTGAAGCCGACAGCAAAGTACTTGCCCATGCCCAAGCTCGCACTGAATACCATTCCAGTAGCCTCACTCTTCTTGCTGGTCGAAGTAGCCGAACCGGATCCGGTTCCACTTGGAATAGTGGCTCCTCCGGAAGTAGCTGCTGCAATGATACTGGAACAGCTGCTCGCCGCACCGGCAGCCTTGACGACTTGAGCTGCACCGTCAAAATCACATGCGGTAGAAGCTTTATTCTGTTGTTGATAATAAGTATCGAATGCTTGGGAGAGCTTCTCAGACGGGCTGCACATGGAATATGCACCATATTGTCCGGTAGTGGTGTTGGTAAGGATTCCGGTGCAAGCTTTGCCATCATTGTAACCGCAAACCAGTCCGAAGAGATCGCCCAGTTGTGTGTCATTGACGTTCTTGGTGTTGACTGTGCAAGTAAGGGTAGCCATCATACAGTTGCACACAGACTGGTCGGGGGTAGGTGGGAGACCAGTTGCGGCCACAGCCCAGGTTGATGCAACTGCTGGGCAGGATTGGCCTGCTGTGTTTGTTGGACTGTAGCTCGCTGAATTGACCCCAGTAGGCGTAGCAGCATTGAGTTGCGAAGAGAATGGAGCATAATCGGCAAGAGTGCTGATCGCGGTTCCGTCCACCGATGCAAGACCATAGTCATTGTCTTCTTGGAAAAATTCGTAGACGATTCCACCTGAGAAAACCTCAGTCATGTTGGAGCCATAGATAGCTTCGATTTCGGTGAACTTTCGGCCAGCTGCTCCGCCACCTTGGGTGTTGCAACCATATTCAGCGAAGAAAGATGGTACAGAGTATTGCGAGAACTCAGCAACGCGGTCCTTGTATCCAGAGGTGACATAGTCGGAGTTTCCGCACCACTCGTAAATGTTGTAGCCCCAGAAGTCGATTTGATCCTCAGTAGGTCCGCAATTGAAGTAGGCCGCCACGTTTGCGCGAACAGATGGTAGATCATCAGCCGCGTAGCCAACGCCCATGGCATGGTATCCTTTAGATTTGATATATGCCTTGGTGTCACGGACTGCGGCCTTGACGAATGCGGACGATCCGGTATAGGACAGATTGTTGGGTACCTCGTTTCCTGCAAAGAATCCGATGGTATTTGTGAACTTGGCCAGGGAGTCAACAACAGCTGTATAGCGGTTCAATAATTCAACGTTCCACTCAGGATCCTGGCGATTGATAGACAAGTTCGGCTCTCCCAAATCGCTGATCACGTAAATTCCTGCAGCATCCAACAATTGCATGCATTGTGTGTGGTCTTTGGTAGGATCGATGGCATATGTACGGATGGTGTTTGCGCCGGCCTTTTGGAGGAGAGGGATATCTCGACGGCAGATAGTTACATCTGCAAGAGGATCGGTATATCCAGTCTGCGAGACCGAGTCAGTAAATGTTGAGGCCGAGATAAAGGCAGTTGCTCACATTTCCGTCGGTGGATCCAGCACCATTCTGGCCAACACCTTGTTGATAAGCAACACCCTTGATGAAGAACTGGGTGCCATTGGTTTTATAGAAGAATTTGGAGCCCTGTACCGGTCAGCTAGACATTCGAAGCACCTTGTCCATCGAGTGGCCTACCTTGATAACGATTGGGTCAAGCGCGGCGGATGCAGTACTGATGAGGGCTGTTGCCGCAGTCAACACCGAAACGAGAGGGGTTGTTTTGACCATGGTGGCGGATTGTGTTTGTTGGAGTTGGCTTCGCAGAAATGAAAGAGAGTCGCGAATGAAATGCGAGGAAACGACAGTCAAACCAAGAGAGAGGGAGTGATTGCGGTGGTCGCTTCCAAGATTGGGAGTGAGGGTGAATGGATGGAAGGAGGGAGAGGGAAAATAGAGACACAGAGGGAGAGAAAGAGTGAAGAAATCAAGAAATACAGATAGAGTCAAACGACAACACCTACCTACACCAACGCGGAAGAGGCGGACTGACGTCTAGTTTTGGGTACATCGGGCTAGTTTTTTGACTGGATCTGCAAATCTGTGTACACCAGTGAAGTGAACTGGAATCCAAATACGAATTGCGGTGCTGCGCTGCCACGAACAACAACAGGGCAGCGACGCACTCTATCAGAGGCCAAACCGAGAAGAGAGGTAGGGTGGTGGCGTGGTCGTTCCAGGGCGCATCTGATTTGACAGTCTCTGGTGGTGCGACGGAATACGGAATATTCAGCGCTGCTCTGCTGGTGTCTGGTTAGCTAGGACAAAGTGCTGACTGTGAGGCGTACGGAGGTGGAGTACGGAGTAAGCTGCAGCTTGCGAGCTGTTCTGTTCGTGTTGCGCACTCGGATGGCCAGAATCTGCAGTAGTCCGGACTCCGGCGGCGTAGGTGGCACTGGATTCCCCGAATAGATATAGGTAGAGCGTGCCCATTAAAACATGATGATATTCCATTGGCACAACGCAATTATGTAGACATGCAATAAGTCCGGCCAATATCATACAGACATGTACCTACCTACCGATGACGACATGAGGACATTCGGAAGTGGAGATCTGATAGATAGATAGATAGATAGATAGATAGATGGATACGAAACGATAAGAGAAGCTTAACAATGAAGCGTCGATGCTTGAAAACTGGATCAAGCTTTGCCGTCGTCTCAGCATTTGGCTTGGGGCTCGGCGCGGGGCCAGGACGGGGACGGGGACCAGGACCAGACCAGGACCAGGACCATGGGCAGATCGCAATTAGAAATGATCAGATCTACGCTGAAGGCTCAATATCTGGCGTACATTTCTGGCCGTATATTTCCCTAGTGCTCTAGCCTACCTCGGTAGGTACCTGGTGCTCCGTATGTACCATACCATACCCTTACCAGGCCCCAGCTTCCACAGATGCAGAGCCCAGTCCTCCGAACCTCCGAACCTCCTCACACCCACACCCACACCCACACCCACACCCACACCCCAATCGTCAACACACCATGTCTGCCAGTACCTCATGTTTTCTCTGCCTCAAATCCGATTAAGAAAAAAACAATACCTTAGCTGATGAACACAAACTTGCCTGATTTATCATCGGAAGTAGAGGGAGGACCTCTCTCCACTCTAAACTAATAATCATACATTGACTTTTAGCGCTTCAGTGCTTTGCTTTACTGCGTTTCTCCACAGGCCAAGTGATGCCTAATTTGCATCAGCTGTAGGATGTAGAGAGCCTTGTCTTCTTCCTCATGCAAATGCAGCCTCGCGATTTCAGTTGGATCAGCGCTGAATGACATGCTTTCGAGCAGAACTTGCCACCTCGATCAATATCAATAATTGCCACTACATACCCATACCCAGTCTCTGCTCTGCTCTGCTCCCATGTCAGAACAACAATCCCCATGCTCAGCATATCCAGATTGTCACCATCATGGTATCACATCCTCACGACGGCCGTATCCCGCACACATGTGCTTATTGTGAGGCGGAATTGGTTGAACCTAAATCTTTCATATATTCATGGGATGAAAAGGGCAAACACCACACAGTATTTAAGTTCGAAGCAAGCGGGTCCAGAGCCCAGGAAGCAGCTGCTGATGGTTGCTTGTTCTGGGAATGGTTCATACGAGACTACCTCGATGATGAAGGTAAACGCAAAAGACATCACGAGGATTCTGGCATCTATTTCGAGTTCACCTTCACCGACTACGAGGAAGGCATTGCCTATCGACAGTATCCATATCCGCTTCGCAGGGTTTATGCGTCACAGCATCACAATAGCGGATCATCCGGTCATGGCTCACTGAAGATTCTGGCAGACGAAGGTAAGCTATCATGTCTTTTCTGTTTCTGACTCTCACCTCTCACTCAGGTGACCCTGCATACAAGTTCATAGATCCAAGTCCTAGAGTCACTCCAATGAGCTCTAAGGAGAATTTTGCACTGGCTCGGAAATGGATGCAAGACTGTTTCGAGACCCACGATCAGTGCGAAAAGCCAAAAGCCGGTGTGATCCCAACGAGACTTTTAGAGATCGGTGCAAACTCTGTTCGATTGAGAGCTACCACACCGGGTCAGACGTTGAAGTGGGCTGCACTGAGTTACTGCTGGGGCGGTCCTCAGCCAGTGGTAACCACGACAGACACACTCCTGGCAATAACCAAGGGCATTTCTATTCCAAGCCTACCGAAAACGATCCAGGATGCTATAGCCACCACTCGAGAGCTCAATTTGACATATCTTTGGGTGGATTGTCTCTGTATCATCCAAAATAATGAGGATGATGTGCTGAGAGAGCTCTTCATAATGCCAGAAATTTACCGCAACGCGACTGTGACAATATCTGCTGCTAGAGCCAGCAAGAGCAGCGAAGGCTTTTTACACGATGTGACAAGACCAACGCCTCAGGATATCTCATTTCGTCTACGATTCTTGTGTCCAGATGGACAGGTCGGCTCCCTCATTTTCTTTGGACAGGATGGTAAGTCAATCCCTTTCACCTGGAGTTCATTTGTCACAGGATGCCGCCATATCTCAACACATCCTACACAAGCCCAACAGAGCATTAGCTGAATACAGATAGAAATCCTTCCACACAGAGACCCGATCGAAGACCGCGCCTGGACCCTCCAAGAACATCTCCTCTCCCAACGACTCCTTGTCTTCGGCTCCCGCCAAATCTGGTGGACGTGTCGCAGAGTACACACCAATCGTGCCGGCTCGGTCTTCAAGACGTACTCTGAGCTCGGAGAGATTCGATTACGATTCCTTAATGTCTTCGTCAGTCAGCGAAGACGCTACATCGCTAATATCCCAGGTCAGACATGGCTGTCACTCGTACAGCACTATACGAATCGCTCTCTGACTTTCTCCTATGACAAACTTCTTGCTATCTCAGGCATTGCGGAGTACTATTCTACTAAGATGGGTGACCAGTACCTGGCAGGTCACTTCAAGTCCTCACTCTTACCCTCCCTGCTTTGGAAGCGACATTCGCCCATGTTACCCTGCCCAGCAGGATACAGAGCACCGTCTTGGTCCTGGGCTGCCATCGACGGCCAGATTCGATTTGAGCTCTACCGAGCCCCTCTATCAGACACTCTTGAGCTTCTTGACTGTAATATAGAGCCAGTTTCGAAAAAGGTACCCTTTGGCGGAGTTTCGTCGGGGACGTTGACGATCCGCGGTCGTGTCCGAAAAGTCCTCTGGAGTGCAACCCGAGACAAACTTATCAACCCTTCTGCAGCATCCGGTGTACCAGAGACCTTCTTCGCGGAAACCATTCCCGATACAGATATTGACCAGCTCGCAAGCACTCCAATCCACAACTCCGCTTCAAGCCCAATGCCAATCTACTGTCTCGAGATCTGCACACACACTCCAACAGGTTTATGGCGCAGAAGCTTTCCAGGCCAAGAAGATGTCGTCTTCGGCCGCAAACGCACGTATCAGCGATCAGGGGTTCCAAAAGGTCTTCTTCTCGAAAAACAGACAGCCGTAATGGGAGAGGGACATGGTGGAAGCGAGATTTTCAAGAGGGTAGGACTCTTCGCTTTCAGAGATGTAGAAGACTTGGATGTGGAAAAGGAGAAAATGGATGATGCAAATCTTAAAGAGGTTGTGGAAAATGAGAAGAAGGTGTTCTTCGAGGGGTGTGAAGCACGAGAATTAAGGATTATCTAATTGGGACGTTTGGTAGGCGCGATTGAAAGTATCTCGAGCTTCGGACATATCCCAATTCAGTTAGAGTGTTTTTGATCATGATTCAACAGGATAAACGTATTATCCAACAAGGAGGCAGGTTTTCGACAGTGAGCATTAGCAGAGTGCATGATCCGCTCCCATGCTTCCAAATGAAGTTGCAAAGAATTCCTGAGGAGAAAGTCACCAAGCTGCAAACACAACGTAAGATCGTTTCTGACTCGCACACACGACAACTTCAAGTGCCCTATGTTTCATGAGCAAGAACGCTTCCAACCATGGGTAGTAAGTGCATGCCACTGTCCCCCGCCTTCAATGCCATGATATCATATATTGATATATCTTAGGTGCTTTGAGCAGTAAGTACAACTACTCTCTAACTTAGGCACCATGACAACATGGGAAGATTGGGGAATTAACTCTATTGGATCTGAAGCCAACACCTTGAAATCCGAGATACCTCACACTGTCTTGGCTCGCGAAGAAACATCTTATTTACTTTTCGCTTAAAATTATTCCTGATGAAATGTCAACTGGTCAATACCAATACAGCAGCAGAGCTGTGGATCTTGGATTTTTTAGTCGGTATCCGATTGAAATTGCTGTTTAGATACATCCAGAGTATCAATTCGGCCCAAACATTATTTCACGTATCTACGATACATCCACTTGCTTGACTTTCGAGCCTCTAGCTCACGGCAAACTACGCATTCAACATGGGATTATTGATTTCGATCAACAATTTCAATAGATCTGATCTCAGTTTGGGCAGCCAGTCAAGGAGCATCTTCAGGGCGGGCTCAGAACAAAGTTCCATCTTCAATATGTGCCCTCAAGGAACAAGAGAACAGATCTAGAAGCAAAAGCACAGAACCAGGTTTCTTCTACACCAGAAGGACCCACACAAACAAAGAACAGCAACCTCAACTCCAGGCTCATACCAACGCCGCTTCACCCAATATAGCCATCGCAGAACAGCCCCAGACCGGGACACCACGACACACCACACCGCCGACGCAGAGTGTACCACCACAAGACGCCTCCACCCAACTACCTCACAACAAAATTGACTTGGCTGGCCAAGCCATCGAACTTCCGTGGCCTCGACGATGGCGCGGGCGCTGGAGAAGGAGCGGAAGACGAGATGAAGGAATTGAGGGAAGAAGCGGGCGGGAAGACGGAAGAAGAGGATGAGGAAGACGACGAGCAGGAGTACGAGCCAAAGGGGGACGAAGAAACACCAGGGGCCGCAGTACGCAACGCAGCACCGAAGTCTGGTTGTGCTGTGGCGTGGGCTGGAGTCGAAGGATGAGGAGGTCGAGAATGAGCAGAAGCGGCCAGCCGGTCTGCTTCCTTCTTTCGGAGAGCACTGAGTCGTTCCTGGATCAGACGTTGTTGATTGGTTGGTTGAGGAGCTTGGGCTTGAGGTTGAGCTTGAGCTTGGGGTTGCTGGTGATTGTGATGGAGGTGTTGGGTCGCCTCCTGCTGTTGCTGGACGAACTGCTGCAAGAGGAGTGGTTGACCAGCGAAGGCCAACTGCAGTGTCTCCTGCTGGCGAAGAAGTTCCATGATCTCAGCGAGAGGTTTCTCGTTACGGACCGCCGCTCGGAAGCGATTTTACAAGAACAGCTTGTCCTCTTCTACAGCAGCTATGAGTTGGCAACGGTGCCAGGAGTCGAGGTCAATCTCCAATTGGAGCAATCGCTCGTGAGTGCCTCCGTTCTGGTAGATCTGGTGAAGCTTAGCTGCAATCTCCCAGTTGATTGGCAATGGGAAGTAAGCGTAGAGAGGTGGTAGCTCGAATGGGCCACCCGCTGCCACAAGTGTTGGAAGAGTTTCCTGCTGGTACTTCCTAATATTAATGTTAGTGAGCTTTAAACGAAGAAAAAAGTAACTGAAATTATTGACTGAGACATAATTGGCGAGTGTTTGGAGACTGTGGTTGAAAAAGTGATTCGGGGACGTGATGTGGAAGACAGATCGAGGAATTGGGAACAACGTACCAAGCCAGAAATGCGTGATCTTGCTCTGGTACCCAATCCATTGGCTCGATACCACTCAGATGAGGAGGGACAACTGGACCAGTAGAAGCCGAGAGGTCGCCGGCGACTGATGTTGCAGAAGGAGGTGGGAGATGGGAGATAGGAATAGAGAATGGAGAGGTGTAGAAAGACATGATAGCAATCGCGGTAGTTGTCAGGCTGATCAGTTGGAAGACTTGGTGCGCTGAAGGTACCTATGGATACCAGGAAAGAGCTGATTTGAGAGAAGAATCTGAGAGCTGTCGCTGGTACGGGTGTAGCGGGTGTAGGTGTGACAACGAAGGAATCCTTGGAACGAGGGAAAGCAGGACAGAGTTCAGAAAAGGTTTAGTAGTAGAATTCGATTTGCAGTCTCCCATGCTGACGTGCCCTGAGGCCTTGCTATTCTATCTTACTCCTATTGTGAGAGGTATTGATGCGCCCTGGGTGAACAACAAATAGTGGGGCGAGAAGTCTAAGCGAGTACCATCTTCCCAAGCAACAACAGCTGCGAAAACCTACCGTGATAATCACTTACAGCATCACAATGAGCGGTCACAATGAGCTGTCACAAGGAGCGGTATCGGAGCAAAAGTCAAATCGAGAACGGTCTGCGGTGTATGGTTCAAGAAGTCTTTCACTAGCGCGTGCGCTGGAAAGGACGTCTGGGAAGTCAATAAGGACGGAATCGGCGCCCTCGTTGCTAGCTTCGTGGCTTACTAGAAAGCCCGATTTGTGAGGAGAGGTCCTGATTAAACACAAGCTCACTAGAGGAAACACGAGCCAAACCATAAAGTATGTTTCCCGATCGAAGCCGTAGTTCGATATCCTGCTTGTTCATTATTACAGTGTGTTCAACAAGATACATATATGTCCAGCCCCAGTGTTACCTCTTAACTCCCAAACTCGTCGATGTACCTTACCAACCATGTTCGTCTAAATCCGAACGCCATAAATCGAACCAACAGAACTCCGCTCGCTCAATGCATCTTTCACACCATCCTTGAAATAGATATGGGGTTCAAGGTCCCAGTATCACGCCTTAGTGCAACTTTTCTCTCAAATACACCACTGCGGCGTAACCCGCACAACAGCTCGTGCCCATTCCATGCCCACACCAAGGACATTTCACACTCGTACTGATAACGCCACTGACACCTAGGTCCGTATCCGTTACGACGTTATCTGGCTTCGCCATGCATTCATAGATCTTGCTGGGCATGTCGTGGAAGTATTTGCATTGGCAGCAGATGACGAACATCTTAGCGATAGGATCTGGGCCGTTCTGGTGGTGTGGACCGGGCGGGAAACTGGTCTTTGGTGGCGAGCGGGCGCCAGGAATCGCGAGACGCGCGTTGTGGAGGTACTGTGAAGATTGAGGTGAGGTAGGGGATGAGCCTTCGGATTTGGCCGTGGGTATTGGGATAGGCGGTGGCCGAATAAGAGCTTTGGCTACTTCTTCAGGAGAGCTAGAGGGCTCTTTTGGCTTCTTTGGAGGTGCGACTTTTCCCTTGCCCTTTGCAGGGCGGGTGAGGGGCTGGTGTTTCAGAGCAGGTAGAAAAGAGAGATCCTGCAACTCAGGGGTAGACGTAGAGCGCGAGAGACTGGGCTTACGTTGGAGGTCGCTGGTGTCGCTTGCCTTGGTAGGAGTTACTAGGGGCAATTGAGACACTTGAGGACTCGAGTTGCTCATGTGCGTCGTCGTGAAGTCAAAGGTCGCATTACTACCAGTCGGTGTCTTCAAACGATCCTCGTCCTCCGTAAGTTCTAGTTCTGCACCTGTTCTACACCAACTTTCGCGAGCACTGGCAGTATCGTTGAATGGAACAGGAGTTGTAGGGGTTTCATCTTTTAGCCTTTGAAGATTGCTACCAGAAAACTCAACGGGTGCTTCTGTGTCACCGTCTAAGTCAGCCTTGACTGAAAAGTAGTCTTTTTGCGACTGAGGACGAGACGCATTTGGCGTTGTAATATTTGAAGATTCATCAAGGGTCGAATAATCTTCACTCGAATCCGTGGCTGACCTCGAGTGATTGGAACGAACATTGCTTCCAGTAAGCGCTTTCGGAGTAGAATTTCTCGAGCTCCTTTCAGACTCCCTTTCAAAGCGGGCTGGAGAGCGGGCTGGAGAACGATTGGGAAGGTTCGGAAGCGCAAAGTCTTGAATTATTGGTGGAGTCACAGCGCTCGGAGTAGCATTGTTGGCTTTCATCAACGAGGAGATATGAGGACTTGTAGCTTCAAGCGACGTGCGCTTAGATGATGGTGCCTTGGATGTAGACCCTTGAAATTCCGGAGTAGTCGTAAAGCTACCAGTACCAGTTGGCGACTCTGGAGCGGCAATCGAGTGTCTGGAGAAAGCGGATTTTGCAGCACTTTTCAGGCCCTGGAAAGTAGGTCCTTTCGATGAGGCTCTCTTATGGCCTGGGCCAACATTTTCCGAAACCTTGGTATTGAGCTCAAGGTGAAGTTGATTGAGCACGTATTCCTCGTCGAGAAAAGCACCGGTTGTCTTGGCATCTTTCTTCGCTGATTTATTGTTGCCTCCGATAGTGCTGAAGCTGGTCGTGGCTGGTGACTCCTTTTTGGTAGCAGCGCCAACTGCACTGACGCTAGAAGTAGTTGGTGCTTCGCTCGAGCTGCGTGTCCGACTTCGGGATCTGGAGAACAACGAAGAGAAAGAGCCTCGACGGGACCTGGTTTTCTTGGAGCCTGCAGCAGCATCTGAGATTTCGCTCTCGTCTTTTAATGCATTGGCCGCATTGAGCTCCTCCTCCTGGCGTTGATATCGAACATAGTCAGCTCGACCACGAGACTCTGGTGGATATGACTTTTTGGTAGGTGCAGCTGGCTTGCTGGGTTGAGGTTCTGATTTCCGGGATTTTCGACCGCTTACAGGCTGAGCGTCTGCTTTTCGAGTATCACGGCCATGGACAGCGGGAGGGTCTGGTGATGCTAGTGGTGACACAACAGGAGATTGCGTGAGATTTTGAATGGTTTTGTCTTCCACGTTGCGGGATCGAGATCCATTGGAGTTGTCACGATGGGAAGAACCCGAATCATCGTCCTCGGTCGGAAGATATCTCGACGTAGGCGGGTGCGATCTGCGAGTCTTGCGGATGTTCCTCTCCATAATCGGCGTATCGTCCTCCACAGCCTTTGCAGGACTTTCAACGCTACGAATAGCAGCTGCGGCTTGTGCATAGACTGTATCCCATTGCTGCGGTGTTCGAATTGATTCATCGTAAATCGAGATTGGACGTACAGACTCCGCCATAGATGTGCTACTGCTCGAGATTCCAGCTCCTCGTGGGGTGGGATCTCTGTCAGTTTTCAAAGTTCCATGGGCTTCATCACTCCACCCAACTTTTTTAGGCTCGGGTTTACTCTGCTGTGATATGACGGTCTCGGTCTGTCTGAACTGCTCAAGTTTCAGCCCGCCAATAAAGCCTCCATCATTATACGCCCCTGGTTTCCTGGAGAAGGATTTCCTTGATGAGAAAGTTTCTTGTGTCGAAGTATTTGAGGATGAAGAGCTCTGTGAGGTTTTCCACGGTACCGGAATAGCTTGTGTAGCAGTAATGAATCCTTTCAAGCCAATATCAAGACTGCCCCTCTTCACCTTCTCTGGCACCATCTTATCGTCCTTTTTGACATCACCTCTTGCCATGGTGGGTAAAGTTGGCACTGCTGGTGCGGACACAGATCGATCAGTCGAGATAGCCATCTTGGTGAGCCTCTTGTTCGTGGGCGGCGTTTTACTCAGCCGATTTGGACTTTGCGTGCTTGGACTTTCGCTCTTTCGCGCCTGCTGTATATGCGGAAGCTGCCCATTTTTATTTTCGATTTCCCTCCTCCTTTGCTGCCTTTCCTCTTCCTTTGCCTTTCTTCTTTTCTTTCCATTGTAGTCATCCCATCCAGGTGAACGGCAGATCGAGGAAGCGTCCGATTCAGCATCACTCACTTCCTCATCTTGAGGAACCACGTCCCCGCTAGATTTTACGACATATTTCGTAGAGTTTCCATGAATCATAGGCTTCGAGGGAGGAATCGCAAGAGACAACGCGGGCGCTGTCATTGCACGATCTATGGACGGCATAGGGATCGGAGGATGTTGCCTCGTAGTCGACCTCGGGGGTGGTGGGCTTCGAGGCGTACTTATAGGTAGGGTTGGGAAGGTTGAAGAGGCTCGCATCCGGTTGACCTGCAGGAGAACATTGTCAACCAAGACTGACCCAATGTCGGCTAGACAGGTGGCAGATTTTCTTTTTCTTTTGCGAACGCACCTTATTCTTCTGCTCCAGATCAAGCATTTTTTGGAACGTGTTCCTCCGGCCCAAGCCTGGTTTGCCCTTTTTCTCGGTGGAAGCCATAGCGGCTACACTGTGACGGCTGGAGGCGCCCTATAATTGTCTGTGATATGGCTTGACTGGAGCAGAGCAATGCCCTATCTGGGGGAAAGTGTCATCCACAATATATTGAGTGAATAATTGGTAGCACCGAAGCCGCTGAACTCGTCAGTCGTTATTGTAATCAATATTTAGAAAGTCGTGCTAAATTCGAGGCGGCAGAGGTCGGGCGATGGATGATGATTGGGGAAATGCGGTCATACCACACCCAGAAAAGAAGTGACTGATAGAGGAAGCAACAGCAGATAGTTGTTGAATAATCGAACGAAAAGTGCTTGTAAACGAGTGTCTGCGACTGGCGCGAATTGAAAGAAGAAGGAGAAGAAGAAGAAGAAGTAACGAGGAACGAGAGGGACGACAACGATGATGAGGCTACCCACGGCTGAAATGGAAATACCTTGAGATCGCAATGTGATGGACCTAGGCTAGGTAGACCTGGACATGACAAACCTACTGTATTGTATGTAGTGGAGAGAGAGGCCAAAGCCTTGCCTGGCGCGGCCTAGGATGCTGCTGCCCTGTGCACTGGCATCTGGGATGGGCTGGCTGGCTGGGCTGCTGGGTTGGGTCCACGGGCACACTCGTCCGTCGTCGCAGACGGAATGGCGAAAAAGTGACACACAAGGAGCCCAAAGGGGGACAGGTCAGGTCAGGTCAGGGTACAGTAGAACAGGAAGAATAGGGTAGAAGGCTCCTGGGACTTCTTGGCGATTGCAAAGTTCAAGTATTCACGAGGAGCCTGCATGACGAAGAGGTGAGAATTTGTTGGAGCGATGGATGTGATTTGGCCGGCCAGAACAGTAACAATATTGAGATGCAGTAGTGAGAAGAGTTGGTGGGGTTGGAATGGAAGTTGATACAGCACCAGCATAGCACAGCCCGTCCAGCGGCCACTTGCCCGGAAACGTGGGTAGTGTGGTCCTATTTTGGGAAGGGGTAGAGCCCGCAACCCCTGAAGGCGATCGCCTAGACCCACTGTAGACTCAGAGTCTCAGTCTCAGACAGTCAGACTCCAGGAAGCGGGCAGGGAGGTCGAGGTTGAGATGGGGAAGCGAAGATGGCGATCTCTGAACTTTACCTGGACTTTACAAGACATCAATAGTCGTCAGTTTTATGATCTTCACCTGGGTCCATGTCCATTCAAAGGACAACACCAGACGAAGACTTCGAGAAGCGATTATTTGCAACCATTGATGGAATGCAACCTTATTGATTGGCAGCTACATACCAAGTAGTTCCCAGAAGCTCGGCGACAACATCAAGCTCTCTCGTCCATCGTATATATCACCAAATCCGCATTGCCTGCAGGTATCATGGTCATTACAATACTTTCGTAAGCTCGAATAAGTACGACGAGGACCTGCAAAGGTAAATACAGTACCGACCTTTCAAGTACTTCATAGGTCTCCGTCACTCAACTGCGCTGCTTATTCGAGTGTACTCCTGTTCTAACGTCGTGCCAATTATCACGAACACCATCCTGCCGTCAGCGTTGAACTCCAGCCTCACTCCGTATCCTCACCTTTTTTGCCCCAAATCGCAAAGTGGCAAACACCAGATGGCGTTCCAAGCAGTGCTGTGCTCACGCCGTTCTCGCCACGATGGTCCCCTTTTTGGAAGGCTACGCACAAGCACAAGCAACAACACCTATAACGGCGCACAGATATACCCCTCAAATAGCCGACCAGTGAGACTGGCTACTGGCTCGAGTCGGAAGCTTTTCGACTCGTGGACGAACAGTGCAGGCTGCACGAAGCGTACTGTGAAACAATTGCGAAAACAAAAGAAAAGTCATTGCTCATCGCCTCATAAACGAGCTCGACAAAGAGCAAGTCATAATTTCAATATCAATTAAAGCGAGAGCTTGGATGCAGCTGGTCTTGAGGGATAAGACTCCACGTGTTTTCTGTTTCGCACGGAAACCACCACGACATGAAGAGACGGGATGAACAGCCTGGCTCTGCTTGTCTTGCATTCGGCTTCTATGAGAGAAAGCTGATCACGACGTACGGTTGGAGCACGAAGTGGCCCGCCTATCGGAATATTTCAAACCAAATGTCTCACTCACTGCCAGCTAAGACTTGCAGACAAAGCTGAAATCCGCAGGTGAAGTGCATGAGCTATTTCTTGTTGCCCTCTCGTTTCGTTCGCATAGAGAAAGGACCATCCACAACTGTGCAAGACAACTGGGTTCTGAGGGTACTCCACATATGACCTTGTCTTTTTTTTTTACGAGATCGGAATAGACCACCCTTAATAGCCTTCGTGCCTTCGTATACAAAATCTGTCGTGTTGTGCGCTGTCGTCACTCCACGTCAAGAACGGCATCAGAAATTTATCCTCGCCTCGAAAGCAGCTTTTCAACCATGCCACAGAGACTTTAGACCTCCTTCTCTTTCTGTTCAGATAGACCACAGATCAACCCCTCTCCATGTACCTCTGTTCAATTCCGCGATGCTGGTCTCTACACCTACCCTCTTCACCTGTAACATCAACCATCCCACTATTCTGATGATTCTCCAAATCCTTTCCTGGCGTCAATCCATGCCTTTCCAACTCGTCCCTTGTTGGACCAACATGCATCCAAATTTCCTCCCCGAGTTGCAAGTCTTCCAGTCCTTCCAGTATGTTCCCCTGCGGATCTGTAGGCAAGTGTTTGGACATCGATTTTCTCCTCTTCTTCCTCTCATGCCGACGAAACCACTGCGGCCTCAAGCGGATGCGCATCTCGTGTGGAATACGCAAGCGCATCGCAGTCCACTTTTGATTCAATCGATGCTCATAAGGCAATTTCTCCAGTGTGCGTAATTCAAGGAAATGTTCATTCGTGCCGCGATTCATGGCAGAAATACGTGCTGGCATGACGATCTTCAAGAACTCCAGTGAGGCGTTGATGTTGAGATCGATAGCTCGACGGGGGTTGACAGTCATCTTGAGCAGAAGGCTGGCTATTTGGGGATAGAGGAGCGAAAAGTCTGACTGCGAGACATGGACTGAGCCTCGAACGGTCATCATCCAGACCAGCGCGTCGTGGTCTTTGGCCTCTTGGCACTGCGACATTACGGATTTAAAATTGTCTGGCCAATACATGAAAGCTTCACTGTTTATGGCAAGCAAAGGAGAGTCGATACGATGGCGAGGTTCGTCCTCGGGAGGCTGAGGCTGAATAGCTGCTCCCCAAATGTCATAGATGATGCCCTGGCCGATGTACTGGAAGCGATCCTTATGCCTCAACACTTCAACTGTTGTTGCGGCTCCGAATGAATGGCCAAGCATGGTGACCTGTTGCAATTGGAATCTACCCCCCCCCCACGACCTCCAATTAATTCCCTGCAAGCCTCTGGAGCTCCCTCCTTTAGAGCCATTGTCTTTGCACCGTAAGCTGGCTTTAGCGATCTTTGCTCCCTCACCATTGTGAAGAAGCGTCATGACGTGATACGCCTCTTCGATCTCAGCGAGACGTAAATGGATCTGAGCAGAACGTAATTCCGCATCAACGCCCTGCTTGTTACCTGGCAGGATATCACGGGCATTATTCTTCGGGAAAACATAGTCCATCTTCGAGTATCCCTTCCTCTTGGCCTTGTCACTCAAATCCACCTTCCCGTTGTCCAGAATTCCTTCCTTGGGCAAATTCACATACGCTCTCGGACCACTTCCATCCCTGTGCTCTATGCACATCACAACAAAGCCATAACTCGCAAATTCCCCGCACACAGAGCTATACGTTGTCCTCGTTCCGCCAAGTCCATGACTGAATATCAACAGTGGAAAGCAAGGGCTGTCGGGTTCGCCTGGAGGGCGAGCTCCTGCACGGTTCTTGGTTTCATAGCCCCCTTCTCGAGAGTTCTTGTCTGGTGGCCAATGTTCAGCTAATGTAGCATTCCTGAACACAGGAAGTCTAGTGAATGCAGTTGTGACTCCTGTTCTTTAGTGTCAGCACCGCTGGCGAGATTGGTAGCATACAGAACAAGCCCAACTGACCGAACCACCCAGCAGAAACCCATTCTGGTAAGCCAGCAAATCTTCCATACCCCTTTGCAACCTCAATCCTAGGTCTTGGTAACCACGTCGGCCTGCTCCACTCCTTTCTGCCCTCCGGGGACTTGCCGTGTCCAGATCCGAATCCAGAAGGATAGAACACCGAAAACAATACTGTCTCAGCTCCAACAAATGTCTCTTATGCCTCGTTATATCAGAGAAATGTCTGGGATCTCAAGCGGGTACATCGATATCCATCATTCCTACACTGTATGGCCCCGAGTAAAACGGAACAGCTGTCCGTAGTATCTTCTCCCGCAGTCCCGAGGGTTGTCGGGACTTGGGCCGTTTGGTAAAGCGCGGGACATCATCAGGGTTTGTTTGCATGCGGATTATTATGAGATGGTGGTTGTCGCAAGGCCTGTGCCATTATTGGATCTTGTCGCTATTGACAGCGTCTTGATGTTGATATGTCTTCCTTTCTTTCTTCGACGGGTCCAAGCATTCTCGTCAGAGCCTCGAGCAACCCATGTTATCCAGCACACTACAAAAGGTCACATAAGCAGAACGACGATTGCCAGAAACCCTTTTGTGCAGGTCGTAGTCTAGGCACTGCTCTATATTCTATTGAATGCAACCTGGTGGACCTGTCAGCAGGATACTTCTTGTGACGTCAACGGCATTAACGGAAGAGCTAGGAATTCTAGAACGAGTCTACTCGTCGATGAAGTAACTCGTTTCCAAGTAGATCCCTTAGAACTGGATCTATTCCGGCGCTTGTCACTGACAAAGACCGATGTCGAGGGGTTCCTTGCCGGCGTTCCGATCAGAGGAAAGCTTAAAAGGACTGCAAATCTGCATATGGCACCTGAAAGTCCTTTCTATTATCGCAGTCCACCCTAGCTTTAATGAACAGAGAATTTCCCATTGAGAGGAAGACTTGGAGTTAGAAATTGCCAGTGCTTATTCTGATGCCTACTCCTTCGTCCACGGTGCCTAAATCGGCATCACCAAATTCTTCTGACTTTCTACTTTCAGCAAGGACAATTCAATCTCATGTCGCCATAACTTCTCGCTTGTGATACAGTTGCTACCGACGGATCGACAAACCTTAACCAGCCGTAACAATATCATACTTCTATGCATCAGCCTCAGCCCTGAAATAAGTACAATCGATCTGAACGCCGCTAACCCTCGCCGAGTAAACAAACCGGCTGAAATGTGCCTGTCAAGTCATAATCTTACAAGAGAAACTTCTACCTGGTCTTGCTCGAAACACCAGCTCCAATCACACCTGGAAGCTTTTCTTCTCCAATGCTGTACATCAACCCAATCCCCCAGCTAATGGTTCCAACCATAACCACTGTGAAAAGTCCAATGAGCCAGAAGGGACCGCTGACGTCTTGTTTGTGACAGGCTGAGCCACCCCAGGATGATTCCTTGAAGTACTTCTTCTCTCCAAACATGAATGACTCTCTTGCGCAGCCGCAAGTAAAGCAATCTGCCTTGCTGGTCGAATACTTCTTAAAGCAGGTTCCGTGGCCACTGCAATTATTCGTTGAAGACTGACAGGCATCCTTGGATGTGTGGCAAAGTGGCGGAAGTTTAGGCAGTTGTTTCAGAGTCGAATTACTGGATGAGTTGGAAGATTGTACTTGCTTCGAGTTGAACATCGGTGGGGTCGATGCAACAGGTGCTTCGGTGATTGGTTCCTCCGCAGCTTGTCTGCGGACCTTGCCAATTGAAACTTGTGAAGGTCTGTCATAGGATCCATATGGCTTGCTAGAGGATTTTGATGTCCGAGACGACTCTGGCATCAGAACGACAACTACGTTCATCTCGGCCTTTTGAGCGAATTGGACTAATCTTTTCTGGGCTGCCATTAACTCGTCAATCTTAGCCAAACCCTGTATCATTTAATCAGCGGATGAAATAATTTTTCATCTGTTTTGCAGTCTTACCTCGGAGGAAGCCAAATCAAAATGGATTGCCTTTGATCGCCCAGTCCAGCAATTTGCATCGAAAGGGTTAATGGCGTTGTCCAGTGGGCAGTTTTGGCTATCATGTCCGGACTGCTTTTGTAGATCCAACACCAGCTTTTTATTTGCAACCAGTGATGGCGGATGAGATATCGTAAAGTCAGGCTCGATGGTGGACCATTCCTTCAATAGAGGTTCTGCAGTTTCGGAAGAGACGCCTTCAACAATCAGGACCAACTCAGCCACCTTATCTGTCTTGTCCTGGAACAACGATTCTTGCGGTCCTCCGAACCTGTTAACGTAGGAAAGGGTGACTTCACTAGCATCTCCGATTCCATGATACTGCGAAGCTCCGAGGCGTTGTGCGAAGACTAGTCGAGCTTGCTCTGGGGAGAGAGATGGGGGGCTTGTGGATGGCCTTTTCGCCGCATCGAAGATGTAAACGCTCGCATCGGTGATAGCAGAGGCTGCGCCAACTAAGAGCGGCAATAGGAAGCTGGTTGTGAGCTTCATGTTTGCTGCTGGTGGATGGATGGGATTGTCGTTGTAGTTGGGCGAAGCTCAAGCATGAGGTTACGAATGTCGCTTGAAGCTGTCGTTATCGACTTGGCTTGGGGAGCCGCCTTACAAAGCTAGGTAGATAACCTAATCCGGTTCTGCCTTCAGCAGCCGCCTTTCAGCGCAAGTCGTACAAGGACAATTCAACACTGTAAGGCATACCAGAATCCAGCCATTCCGCACACAACTCATAGAAACTCGACCGATCAAAGGCAGACTGCGCCCTTCGATTACTGTGATAGATCTGCCCTGAACAAGAGATTGTACCACCAGGGCTTTTACGTGGGTAGCCCGGGCTCGCCACCAACGAGGCGGGCCTTGACAGCCTTCCGCCATGTTTCGCTTCATACGACCCAGGAGGAGTCTGATCTCCATGAGCAGGCTACCTCTGAAGCTGGAGGCCCAGTACCAGAGAGGAGAGGTTGCAAATGTCCAGAAAGTTCGCTTCAAGAAGCAGCGCATACGGCCAAAGTAGGTTTTGGTTTTTTTTGGTACAAAGACCAACACTAACAAACGTTCCTTTAACAGAACGATCCTGCTTTACACTCTTGCTATCTACGTCGGCGCATCGGCGTACTCTAGTATCGTACTGGATCCATTGGAAAGAGCTGCTGTCGACGCTTTACAACACTTACCAAACGAGGAGTTCGAGGAGGAACCCCCGCCTCTCTTTATCCCATTTCCCGGGACTACCAAGCAGTTGAAGCCCGTCCCATACCGCGGCAGTGACCCTGAGTGGCAAGAGTTCGTCAAGTTCAGTAAAGATAAGAAACTGGCCCAGAAAGTCAGAGGTACGGGTCTTTTTCGCTCATCACAACCAGCGTGCCACTAATACCCAGCAGAGGAACTCGCGGCTTTCGTTCAATCAGTTGCCGTCAAACACCCAATACTATCGATTCGATGTGGAAAGGAAATGAAGTTGAGGAGGTACTGGCTCGATGTAGACTTCCCGCAAGCTGCTCCGCCAGGTTTCGAGAGAAAGGGGTATTCATGTCACCTATCTGACTTATGTTGGCAATCGCTAACTTGCCTTTCAGTCTCGAGATCGGGGACAATTACATAGAATGGAGGACTCAGCCTGTCGATTCTCTCACAGTATTCAAAATTAGGCAAGCATTGTGGCCTTCCGCGTTGGTACAATCATTCTGGAGCTTCACAAAGGTTATGGTTGTAGACGATGTAAAGCGTATTGCGGGAATGCTTGGGCTCAGGTCAGGTCCTCCACCGCCATCCCTTGATCAGTTATTAGCTCGGCATCAACAATTACTCAAGGGTCCTCAAGCACCTCAGCTGCAGGGCAAGGACAACACGCCAACCCAACCACCGACTGTAGCCCAGCCTCCCAAAGGGCTGCCTGGGTCTTCTGCCGAGAAACCAGCGCTGATGGGAAAGGGTCCGGACGAAGAGGAGTTGGCTTCAAAAGGAATGGCATTTCATGCACATTTCTTCCGGCCAATCATGGCATTCAAGGCCAAATTGGCACAAACCTGGAAGCCTGCACCAAATTATCCTCCACGAGGGAGCATTTTGGTATCCGGAATGGTGGAATTGGACTCGCCCAGAGCCTGGCTCGTGTTTGATGTGAAGGCAGCATGGGATCCAAAAGCGAAGGAATATGACCCGAGGAGTATGTTCATCCAGCTAAGGCGGTTGCAACCAAAGAAGCAATCTCCCGTGCAATGAGATGGGTGTCTTCAGCTATCTCAGTAATTGGCTTTTCATTGATTTGGCGTTCATGGAAGTGGGCATTGCAGGTGTTTATCTTTGAGCAGTGGAGTTCCGGGATATCCACAGGTCTACACGCCACTGTACAGAAGAGTAGCTAGTCACTCAAAGGCTGGCCGAGACAGCTACGAGTAGGTTGCGGGACCAGGCATTTATTTGCTTTTGACAGACTACAGAATAAAACCCCAATGGCTGTTGCGCAATGGCTGATGACTGAAACGAGATGTTCATTTCGCAGCATCTGAATATATTTTTCGAACACTTCTTTCCATTAATTTATCTCGCGACACAGAAGAGCCACTACGTCAAGACTTGCGGCGCAATTGGCGTTTTGAGTTGCACGACGACTTTCGTGCTTAAATGCCATTCTTGACCATCTTACTATTCATACCGGAGAAGAGGATGTTATCTCCATTACACTGTCCTAAAACGATCAAATCGACATTACGAGGCACCGGCCACCTGTACTAGTCTTAACAACCTCCGAATGTTAGCTTACCCGTCTCCTGTGCATTCAACAACTCCATGCCTAACAGCGTACCTATTCTTGTGTTCCCCCGCAGTGTGCAAGCGCTCGATGCGTGCAATGCGATACGCAAGAAGGCCGTACCCTTCCTCGTTGACATCTCCAAACTCAGAAGCACGGTTCGACTATGATCTATGCCGGCATATAGTACGAATACTTCGTTCTCATACCACTCTGGCTGCTGGACGCTGATACATCTCAGTATGTGAGATTCTGTGCTCTTCTAAGTCGGACCTCAGGCCTTCCTTTGGTGCTTTTCACAGGAGATTTCCTAGTCCTCATCCGATTTTGCCAATCTTGCGTCCGGTATCAACCCAGCTCTGCAGACTCAATGTATTAATCGTCTCACTGCCATCCAGTCGAGATAATATATCCGTGAACTCGCGCAGGTAGCCGAATGCTCTCCTCGCTACCTCATGCTGGGAGTCAAAAGGGCATGCTAGCAATGTCACAGCCACATCTCGAACTTTGTAGGTCTAGGGGTGTTAGATAATGATCCTAATCCAGGGACGAAGTTACATACTAGATGGTGACCATTAGGCTCGAGGTGGATCTCGGGAATGCCATGTAAGATGTGCAACAATTGACGACAGGTGTCTTCCCTCTCTGCCCAGCGATCCCGAGCGGTTGAAGAGGCTGTATGACCTGGGGTACTATTAGGCTCTCGATCTCCCAAAGCATCAATTTGATCAGCTACAATACTTTGGAGCCAGAGATGAGAGACGTGGATATTTGCCCTCATCGATTCATACTGCGAATGAAGTACTCTCCTCTGCTGGATATCGAGACCGTCGAGACCCTCCTCATCTCGCACTGTGGCCCACTGTCTGAGTTGCGGCGGAAGCCCATCGAGCATATATTTCAGGTCATAAAGACGTCCTTGGAGATGCGTGAGCTGAAAATTCGGTTTCTTGGATCGAACACAATTGCAATACTGTTCTGTTGCTCTGGGGGAACCTGGAGAGTCGAGGGGCAGGAGACTCGCCCAGAATATCCGCGATGCAACGTTGAACCCAGTTGTTAGTGACAAGGATTGCTCGGGTTGAGGTTGTACAAAATCTTCATGAATCATCTCGTCGTCCACCTCCACGGGCATAAGTTCCTGGAGGTTGATAGTACTGAGGATTGTCTCATCCAGGTAGGTTAATCTCTCTTTCCGAAGATTTTGCAGCTGTGAGTGTCTGTAGGGCTTAAGTGGGCGCAGTGAAAAGTTTTCTCACAGAGTACGTACATATATCCATAGAACATCAGCCAGAAACCTTTCTTACGAAGCTGTTTCTGTATACAATCTAGACCATCGTAGCTGGAGATTTTGTGGAGGTCCAAAAGTCTGGCCAGTCTATATCATTCGAATAAGCATAGTTCAGTGGCAGCACTCGAGGTCTCGATATTCCTAGTAGGTCTGAATTTTAAAATCCAAGATAATGAAATTGATACTGTTTCCCCTCGACTTACTGCATTGCTTCAACTTCCACCATGCGTTGCCGATTGTGCTGCCCAATTTGGAAAAGTGCTATCTGCGTGAGATAAGAGGATGCCCACTTGTTAAAATTGATCTCATCGAAGTAATCTGGTCCACGAAGTCCCAAACACATGTCATAGCAGTGATTTATCATCTCAGTCCGGGTCTGGAAGCGCAGAGGACTGGGTGCGTTCCGATACTCGTTAAATTTCCGCGGCATCGTGCCAACTGTTGCTGCGCATATTGATAGCACAAGTGTAAGAAAATCGCCGTCAAACAAATCCTTCCCCTTCTCTAGGTCGGCACGGAACGTGGGTCGATGGACGATCGGAATAAGGGGGTAAAGATGGTCCAGGTAATCACTCATGATGCGGTGTAATAGTGGTCGAGAACATAAACTGTCTGTCGGAAACGTCCCGGCGAGACGAGACGGAACTGAGTGTATACTGAAGACTGATCGCGGTGAAGTTTGAGTTGCGAAGGGTGAAATGGCTTCCACGGTTTCTCGCGTGACAAGGTGGTGGTGGTCGCTAGGCGATTTTGCGGTTCTGGCAATGGCCATGGTCTCAGGGCTACGTGAAATCTCGAGCGCCGAAGCTCGCCTGTTTGTTCCAGTCGAATCGGATGTGGTTGATTTCGCGAATCGATCCCTTGATTCGATTAGTAAATATTACACTCGAGCGGTGACTGAAGACATACTTCTTACGTGGACCTCTTGCGGCCACAGGGAGGAGGAAGGTGCATGACAAGCCCAGTTCCGCACATCTTTTACACTGTTGTTGTTGTCGCTCCTCCGGACAAGGTGATGGACGCTGGTTGGTATTTGGAGAATCTATAGAAGGGTAGCCCATGTCACATTTTCGTTTCCTCATTCTGCAGCAATCGCAAGCCTGTCGAGCGATTTGCTGCGAAGCGCGGCTGGACATTGTTTATCCGCAAGCTTCGCATGTAGAGTAGAGATTTCGGGCTGGCACTTTCTGCACATGGACGAAGCGGTAGTAAAGTCGATGCAAAATCCAACTAGAAGTGCTGTCTTGACATTGACATTGAGATGGTCCAGAAGGGCTCCGAGAAGCTAAGAACCTAAGGTACGATTTCCTGGGGAAGTGGGGAACGAATGCATCACGAGATTTTCTTGATGCCACGTGAATTCGCCAGGCGCCCCCTAAATCTCCTCGCTTGCATACTTACCTAGGTAGGTTCTTATTCGCTGCCCAACATAAATGTATGTTGATTTAAAGCATCATTCTCCTGATCCTAGGCATTAACTTAGTAGTTCCGACAAAATTTCGTCGATATGGGCATTTTCCACGCATTCTACTTGCCTACAATAAGCCCATCCACTTTCTTGCATCCGTGTTGTGGGTACTATCGCCCGTATCGTCATTGACCCACTCCTTTCACGTCAAATTAACAATCCACGACTAGCCATGACTAACAACACGACCTTCGTTTAGATTATGGTAAAATGCTTGATTGTAAACCTCAACCCTTGTTTTTGGCAATATTCCTGACAACTATCAAAAGCAACATTAATTGATTACACAAGTTTCAAAGACACAGTCTCATCGGTATACCAGATCCCGATCGCCTCAGGATGTGTTTTGGCCAAACAAGTCAAACATCAGAAGTTGCGATCCCAGCACGACAGACTTCATCACAATGGGCATCCGGCAAAGAGAAGTCGAAGATCCCGACAACTGTAAACAGGAATCCGACTACACTTAAGCCAAAAGATGATGATTATGGAGAGTCGATGGGGTGAGCCTAATATAAAACAGATCGAGCGCTCAACTGACAATATGTTAAGTCTGAGCATGCATGCCAAACATCAGAAGATGATAAGGGAGGCCTATCCCGAGGGGAATGTCCCGGAAGAATTGAAGACATTCAAAGAAACGGGCATGTGTCAAGGAGCGCTAGGAGGCCCGGTGGGCGGAGGCGTGGGGATGGCTATGAGTAGCGGTATATAGGCACGTTGTTTGGTTTGAAGTTATCAGCTCGTGTCGGAGACGATTCTGCGAGGTTACCTGGTCACCACCAGCAAAATTGGAGGCAACGTGCGTAAGGTGATAAGAAACAAAGCTCAATACGTGGCAGCAAAAACCTTGAGTGGCAGATGTCAACCAGCAACGCGCTATGCGTTACCGAGTCTACATATTTCAACCAAAGATGTCGCTCGAATTTCAGCTCGTTAGCACACTTTAAGAGTGGAAGGAGATTTACTAAGTAGAGAAATTGTCCCCTCCCAACATCTAACATCAATAAGCTCTCAATCTGAACCCTCTCAAACACGATGCCCCCTGATACTTCTAAGACATACGAAAACCGCAGCAATTGTGGCTGGTATTCCGAATCCAATGCCGACCCCCAATGCGATCTTGTCCGAAGTGGAGTATCCCGAATTCCCAGCTACACCCGTCGTTGCACTCGCCGATCTGGTGGGCGCTATCGTAGTCCACAAGGTGGAAAGTTCGTTGATGATGATGGTTGCGGACGGAGCTTTGGTCGTTCTTGGTATCTGCGGACTTGATCCCATGCCTCCTTCAGCAACTCAGCACCTCCACTATTTCAAGAGTCGTATACAGAATAGCGGCGAGAACTGCACGCGCACGCGTAGGATGAAATGCCGACATACCGGCAGAAACGGAAGGCGAAAAACTCGTCGCCGTCACAATAGTAAGACTTGTTTTGGTTACCGCATCGCCGCTACCGTCTACATTCTGGGTCGAGGTCTGAATCGCGGCATTGACTTCGCCGATTGGGTACCCGGCAATCGAGCAGTAGCCTGCATAAACTTTTACAGCCGAAGTTGCATCAGGCTCTGAGGTACAGTACTTGATCGCGCAGCTGCTAAGGTATGAGGTCGCTGAGCTGGCAAGGTTGGCATTGCAATAGCACTGGTTATAGTAGGGGCTACCACAGCCTATGAGGGAGCCAACCCATCCCCCGTCGGACCACAAGCAATCTTTGACACAATTCCTGGACACTAGGTAGTCGTTTGCGCTGGCGATACTGAGTGTCTTCAAGTCGGCTGCTTGGGCAGAAATAAAGGAAGAGAGGAATAACAAGGGGAGAAAGCGGCGTTCCATCTTTGGCAGGCGGATAATATTTGGCAACGAAAGAGCGGAGAGAACAACTGAGATACCGTGAGCAGTGTCCACGGATTATAATGGAAAACTGAATTAATTAATGGGGGGTCAGGCTCAGCCTCAGCACCCAAGGCAGACTTAGGGGAGCTGTTTCTCGCACAAATGCGATGGCCGCAAGCCACAGATACTCCATCCGAGCCACGAAACAACGAAAGTGCAATGGAGGTCGAAAACAGAATAGCCGGCGCGTCAGAGGAAAAGGCGCTGGTGAAGCTCAGCATAGTATCTCTCCACGGCTCCCGCAGCGAAACCGAATTCCCTCCACTCTGGAGTCTCACTCCTTGTCCTCTCCCGGTACTTTCTTGTACACCCTCTCTAGGACCTCCCGTTTGTTTGAGTCTGCTTGGTTTTTCATCCTTCTCAACTGCACCCAGATCGTCAAAGGCTGCAGTGCAAGGCTGACTGCAATTCACGCAAGCAGCACCCCGAAGTTAACCCCAATAAATTATTTGTTCCAAATAAAATAGCCTTGGCGCCAATTAAGTCGTGACGCAGGCGCCATGCCAACCCCCACTTGTAGAAGTTGCTCAGCAGTTCGATGGGATAGAAACCTGTGGCGACGTTTGAGATAACCCAAAATACAAAGAATACGGGGGGTGAAGGGTTGGCCGAGGACGTTGTGAACATTCTCCACAACAAGACCAAACGCTGTCATTGCACACCAGGAGAGCATCTAGTAGATAACATATCCTGATGCTCCATAGAATTTCCGAAGTCGATCTTCCAAGCACAAGAAAGAGCAAGATAGAATAACGAAAAGAAGTAAAGGGTTGGTAAGATCGTCATGCGGTATATATAAGATCGGACGATAGGCACTTTTCCCATCATGCTTTCACTGAGGGCATGAGAACCGACACGAAAGATTTAATTATCAGATCTGCAAGGCAAAGTTAGCCTCGTCACTTCGAGCAAGCTGCCGAACTTACACATTGTCCCGATTTCTGTCGCAGCTTCAGCCGTACTTGGGATATATGGTGCCGTATTGAAAACGGTAAATCCGACCGGTATAGGAGTTTCTACTTGCCTTTCCAGAGCCGCACTGTTGCCGGCGTTTGCGATCCGAAGATAGTTCTGCTTCTGCTTAGTAAACTTCAAAACAAAATCGTTCATGAAGCTGAGGATCTTTGGATATGCCGAATTGTTGATAGTCAAAGCGTTGCGGCCTTCCTCGTAAATTAGTTGAATGGATCCTGTGGGATCATAGCTGCTATTCCCGGTGTTGTAGGCGTAGTTCATTGCGGTAGTAGCATTGGACTGAATGACAACGCCAAACCAGAAAGCCTCCTGCTTCAGTGCCTGCAGAGTTCTATCATTCGAGTAATTGTACTTCGAACCGGGCTCAGCGACGTAGCCCAGAGTCATTTTCGGATTGGCAGTTCGTTTGGTGGCTGCCATTTGCTGGAGATAGGGGCCAACTTCTGCTCCATCAAAGTCGATCACGGCGACTGTGAAGACTAGAAGGTTGAACTACAAAGAATAGTCGACTCCCCAATAGACTCCAAAAAAAATTAGAATTGTAGAAGGGAATATCTCGGGATTGGGGAAGCACGTCTTGACCTGAAAGCACATATTTTTAAAAATGTATAGTTGAGAAATATTACATACTAGATAATATTCCCATGACGATTGCCATTAATTAGACACAGAAAGTAACGAACATCTTTGTCCACATCTTCCGTCCCATAGCCATCCACGGAGATCGTATTGAGGGCAGAGCTTTCTCCATCAGTGGCCGTTCCTTAACATGCACGTTGCCAACATCGGTAGGGCCGCGGCCTCCGAGAGTGTCTTCTGACCCAGTCATGTTTGCATAAAAGACAATAGTGTCGATAGAACAAGGACGTAGGCTCAGCTTCGGGGATTATGAAAACACATGCCTTGAGAAAAGTCGAAAAGATGAAGATGAGTTTGACGAACGAAAAGACGTGAAGTACTAGAGACGACCTATCGGCACACTGGATCTCGATCGGCTACTATGCCGATCGAGTGTTGCCCTTGTAATTTAGTGACGTTGATTCTATACTCGAATCGATTTTGACTGCGAGACTCATGAATCATTGTTACCGGCAATAATGATGCGACGCAGACGAGGTGCTTGCGGGAGCACGCCACGAAGAAAGAGACTGGGTGATAAAGAGGTAGAATTCTTAGGTAGAGTTGGGTTGGAGCTTGTACTGAAGAAATTTCGGAGGACATCTTCATAGAGTAGAATACAGTACCTAGGTAGGGCCGCCGCCCTGACGTTGGTATTTCTGTTTTGATGATCGAATATTGATGATGTCAGAGCCAGCCCAGCCAGCTCGACTTGCCTACCTAGGTTTGTGGGTAAAAGGCTCCTTCGGGTTTCGTAGGTACTATTCTCTCGGGATATCCGGCCGACCCGAGATCACGTTTCTAAGCTCACGCTTCGCGTTCAACAGGCTACGTAGGTATTACTTATTACTACCTAGTACCTTGTAAAGAGCTGGTTTCTGGGATTCGCATTAGGTGCACTTCAATTGAGGAGCGATCAGAGAATAATTCGTGGACAGTCAGTTGACAGACGACGATCACTACGAATTTCTAACTGTTACGAGGCTGTCGATTCGGGAAAGTGCCCCTCTCACGGTTCCATAGGTTCCAGGTTCCCCAGACGTGCCTTCTCCTGTCAGCTGAGGTGGGCGGAGGGGAGATACCTTAGGTAAAGTGAGGCAGGCTGCAGGTACCTCAGGTAACGAAGTAAGGTACGACGTACCTTGGGAAGGCCTGGACGGGAAGTCCCCGCCCCCGCCCCCGCTTCCCGTCCTCGTCCTCCCCACTCTCATCTTTAGATGAGGGGCGCGGGGTGCTTTCCATTGCTCCTTCAATTGCCTACGCTCCATTTGTAGGCATGGTGGTAGGCAGGTACTTCTGCACTGCCAAAGACACAAAAGATACCTACTGAAAGAGGACATAAGCTAGGTAGGCAAGACTGTCGTCCATGTTCCCCACTCCTCTGAGTTCCTCTGCCTCTACACGCGAACACGCGTCTCCCCTCCTTGCTGTGGAGTTGAGAATTTGAGTGCTTATAGTGCTTGTGTCTTCAAATCTTCCGTGTCCTGCAATATCATCTTCAGACCTGCTTCCTCGGTATCTTACTGTAACTATCACCTTATCGCTAGAAGTGTAACGAACTACTATCTCATCACTCATCCACTCTCGCCATGAGTCTATAGCAGCACTTGGAGGGCTCGACCATCACTGGTTTGAAATGCAAAAGTCAAAGGTCACCACAGCCAAGTACAGTGTCTACAAAGTAGCATGCCAGTTTAGTCCATAATGATAATTGCTGACAGCGTCTTTAGCTAGTCACCTCCGAGTCCTGCTGAATGGCAAAAGGCTTGAAGACACAAGATTCTGCCACAACTTCGGATGCCCCATCAACTCCTTCGCGTCGACCATACAAAGGCTCCTGCCATTATGGCTATACACAATACATAGCCTACCTCACTCTTCCTCCGCCCATCATCCACGTCAAACCAGAACCACGAACAAGCACTATTTGGTATGTCAGTTTTCCTTTGGAATTCGATGATTAAATATGGGACCCCAGATGGACTTCTTGCTCCCGACTATATTCCTTATCTCTAGCTTTGATATTGAAGCATCTTGAAAGCGTTTTCTAAGTCCACGACACAAAGAGGGTTTGGACTCCTAAGAAAGAGGGTTGGGTCGAGGGCAACGGCTAATATCTCAGTGTTAATGCTGCGACTCTGGATGCAGACCAGCAGGGTTTAGACCTCAGGAAATGGACCGAAAAGAAAGAAATGGATTGCTTATTTGGATATGAAAGATGAAATTGGAGAGGACAGGCTGGGGAAACCCTATCCTGGTGGCATGTACTGATGAAGAGAAACCCCCTCAATACTTGAGATCAATTAGGTATGCCGTATGCTCATTTGTGGACACTTTGTGAGTTTGGATCTTTTGTTCTCATTACTTGCCCATGAATTTAATTATTGTATGATCAAATTCTAGCCCAGCCCCAGCCATAAAGTGTCCTTGTCCAGCTCAAATTGAGTCTCCTCAAATTGTCCTGCACTGCTGTTCCCAACGAAAACGTTATACTTACCCTTCTGACTGCACCACTCTTCGTTGTACTCATCCCAGAAGCTCGTAGCGGCCTTCAAATCCAGCTGCACCTCAACTATCCGCTCCTCACCAGGAGCAAGGGAGACCTTCTTGAAGCCTTTCAGCTCTCGCTTAGGTCTGTTAATTCGAGGTGATGAATGGGCCACATATATCTGGAGGACTTCGGATCCAGGAATGGAGCCAGTATTCTTGACCTTTGTGTGGATGGAGATTGTGTTTTCGGTCTCGTCTCTGACTTCTGGGGAAGAGATGCTGAACGTGGTGTAGGATAGACCATGTCCGAAAGGGAAGAGTGCAGGCATGCCAACTTTATCGTAGTATCGATACCCAACATATACATCCTCACCGTACAGCGTTCTACCACCTTCGGATCGGTAATTGAGATACGTAGGGTTCTCTTCGATGCGGCGAGGAATGGTGAGAGGAAGTTTACCGCACTTGATTACATGACCTATTAGTAGCGCCACAGAAAGGGTTAATTGCACGAAGTTGGCCAGTACTTACAGGATTCACATTGCCATATATGATATCAGCAATACCATTACCCGTCTCGTTGCCGCCATACCAAGCGTGAAGGACTGCCCTCGCGTTGTCGATCCATGGCATTGACACTGGTGTGCCGCTCTGATATTTGAGTCAGCATGCCTTCTTTGAGGGTGTTTCAAGAGTAATCCACGAAGATCAGGAACGATCGGGAGCGATTGCTCAGGATTAGGCTGTGGAAGGAAGTTCTTTCTCAGAAAAGTGTACTGACCTGAATGACCACAACCGTGTTTGGGTTCGCTTTCAGTACATTGGAGATCAAGTCGTCGGTGTGAGGTGGCAAATCCATATTATCGCGATCCTGCCCTTCGGTTTCCCACTCTCCACTCAACCCCGCGAAGAGAACGACTTGGTCAACGGTTTTCGCCAAATCCGTAGCCTGCTTGATGGATTCTTTAGGGTCAAGTTTCTTACAGCCACTGAATCTGAAACCGCCGTGTCCGAAATCAACGACTCCTTCGGCCTTGAGCGTGCTGGTCTTCGCACAGCCCCACTGAAGAAGAACACGGTATTGCTGACCAGCCACCATTTCCATTGTACCGACCTCCTCTACAGTTCCTGATCCAAGAAAGCTAGGTCCTGACCTCTGGTTCTCGACATTGCTGACGACGAGATTCCCATCGATATAGAGACGTGCAGTGCCCTGGACACAGATTCCGAAATCATACAGACCGGTCTCTTCAGGCGTGAATATACCCTCTGCATCGGCATACCAGATCGTGTCTAACTTGGGGTGGCTGTAGTCGATGAAGAAGATCATGGCATCGGTCAGAAGACGCTCTTCGAGAAGATTTCTCTGCTTGGATCCAGGTGGCTCATTGTACACCTTCATGGTGAAACCCTTACGGCCATCGAAGGTCTTGAGCACCGCTCCCAATTGGGGCAAACTTTGATGCCCGTAGCAACCCTGGGCGAAGTCGACGCCACCGATAGCTTGGGCTACTATGCCATCGAAAGGGCTCACGGTGTAGTAAGCCCTCAAGGATGCACTTCCCCCGCCGCAGTAAGTCGTGATCTTCGAATTCGGCCCAATAACTGCGATCTTCCTCGATTTTTGCAGAGGAAGAACGTTATCATCATTTTTCAGGAGAACGATCGACTCGGCAGCTACTTTGCGTAGAAGTTGTCGATCTTCAGGCCGATCTAGTTTGTGCTCTGTAGCGTTCTCAGCGACTCCAGACTTCATGCCTCTATCCACAAGATTCAGAACGTTTCGAACCCGGGCATTGAGTTGTTTCGCTTTCACTTTATTTGCAACGACGGCGTGCACAAGAGCTGGACCTCTCCACCTTGATGGTCCTGGCATCTCAAGATCTAGACCAGCATTTATTGCACCAGTAGTACTGTATGTCCCAAACCTGTTTGGATATATTAGACTAATCGTTCTCGGGGGTGGGGGGTCGCAATCTGAGGTACGAACCAATCGCTCATGACGAGACCATCCCACTTCCACTCTTCTCGAAGAATCTCCTTCAGAAGATGCGCATTCTCAGCAGCATGCGTGCCGTTGACTTGGTTGTATGCAGTCATGATAGCACCCGGTTGTGATAGCTTGATTGCAATCATGAATGGTAACAAGTATATTTCACGCAGTGCTCGTTCAGTCAACATGGAATTCACCGCCATACGTTGGTCCTCCTGGTCATTGCAAACGAAATGCTTCAATGTCGCAACAATATCATGATCCTGTATTCCTTTACAGTAATAACCTGCGAGCATCCCGGAGAGGAAGGGGTCTTCGGAATATGACTCGAACCCACGTCCTCCAAGCGGCCCTCGTTGTATGTTTATGGTTGGCCCGAGGATAACATGAGCCCCTTTCGCTTTTGCTTCCGCTGCAAGAAGGGCTCCAATAGAAAGTGCCAATTCTGTGTCGTATGTCGCGCCGATTGCTGTTCCGCAAGGAAGGCATGCCGCAGGTACGCCATCAAAAAATCGAGTTCCGCGTACCCCATTTGGGCCATCTGAGAGTCGGATAGAAGGTATTCCAAGTCTTGGGACATCGGTCGTGTGCCAGAAGTCCTTACCTACGAGGGAATCATAAGCTGACACTGGAGACAAGATGTTGAATCTCAAACGTACCGGCTGTTAAGGCAACTTTTTCCTCCAAAGTCAACTGTTTGATGAGCTCTTCAACATTCAGCCCGGCCATTTGCTGCTCAATCTCGCCCATCTTGAATATGACGATACAAAAGCGAAAATGGGCTTTAATGTTTTGGAAAAAATGTGAGGTTCAGGTAGCAATGCCACCTTTTGCCAAACGCCGGACATCTCTGATATATGCTGGCTTGATCGGACAATCTTGATGGCAGAGCTCCCGGCAATTGAGCACCAGGGAGGGGATTGACGGTAAGGATTAATGAGCCTATCGTCAGGTCCCAACAAACAGAGGGGTCGCCTGCATGGGGCGGATCTGGATGTTCACGAGTTTCGGGTCGGGAATGGGGGGAGGGGAGAATTGTGATGGACATTTGTCTTGCAGTTTCGCCGCCCTGCCTGAGCGGTAGAGTACAATGCAGATGCACGACACACGAGTAGACAAGGCTGAGAGAGACAGCGTAGATAGCCTGAGGATATTCTCCGCACTAATCGAGCCCATTACCTGCCTACCTGACCTAGTTGAAATCAGGGGGGATCAGGGGTCGGCTCTTGGGATTGAAGCCAAACTTCCGGGCAGGTGGCGTTCTTGGGGGAAGACGCGAAACCACCTCCACCTGCACACCAGATGAAAAGCTTGGTGGTGAAGAATGTGCTAAAATTCTCGACTGAGAGGTTTCGGCAAGCTCTCGGCATACGGCTCGGGTCCTTCGCGGTAGGAGATAGTCATCTCATGTCTAGTAAATGTAACTGTACTGTTGTTACTGTGCTCCGGAACTTGCGTATCACTCCGCGGCTTCATTGCTTTACTGTCCTGCTCGAGTTTGTCCACCATCCTGGGTTCGGAGCTTGTCCGAACTGGATCTGGAGTTACCATGTCTGTCTGGGTACAACTCGCACCGACGCAGTAGAGAATTGTTTGTTTGACGTTTAATACTTCCGCCAGCTCTAGCACTTCATATGTTATTTCCTATCGGTAGGCTCGTAGGGTACATACCTACCTACCTATACCTACAGTACCTTACCTAGCAGATGGCGTCTCTCGCCCCTAAATAAATCTCCTCGCTCTTGGTCGCTTACACGTGCACTACTCGACCCACTGGAGCCGCCCAACCCACTTCACTTCACTTCACCTCACCCCTCCCTTAATTCTCCGCCTCGCTTACATGCCTTAGGTAGGTACAGTAATTCAGCTCTCCAGTTGCTTTGTACGAGTTTTTCCGCATCCCAGGCCAACCTAACTGTCTCAATTACTCCGCTGCTAGGGGCCACGAGTCAGGGGCCAGATCATGGCATGGCCACGGCGGCCTTCTGTGCTGCAATGACAATGCACAATACTTGCACCGGTTGACATTCTCTTGGGCGGCGAAACTCGAGTTCTCAGCTCCCCAGATGATTCTCCGCTATGCGCCATGAAGGGTCTCGATTCCCACGCTCAGAGGAACTTACTCCACGCCTCCCCTCCCGGGGAAAAGGTTTCTTCGCAAGTACTCGGGCTCTGTGGAGCAAAATTGACAGCGTGGTAGGCCGACAGCAATCTCCTGCCTGGGGAACCCCATGTCACCCGATCTGGAGTATTTTGTGGCTTGTATGATCCATGAAAGTTTGCGAGGTCTTGATGTCCCAGATCACCACTGGCCTCAAGAACATCTCCACCGCAAAAATCTATATATTGCTCAGAGCCTCCCTCGCAATCTGAATTTCAACCAGCCCAGTTGCCTTTTTCACTCTTGCACCTTCATCTACCAGGTTAACATCATAATTCCTTCGTCATCAAGCTCACAATGACAGACCAAATCTCACGAGTCGAGGCTCCAGTTACGAAGAAGGCGTATTTCCTTTGCGCCTTCGCTGCGTTCGGTGGAATACTCTTCGGGTATGATTCTGGATATATCAGCAGCTGTCTCGGAATGGACTTTTTCAAATATCAATTCGGCTCTGAAGTTCCAGCGGATTACGACCCAACTTCATACGAAATGAATGGGACGTTCTATATGTACAAGACCTGGGAGAAGTCTCTGATCACCTCGATATTGTCGGCCGGGACCTTCCTTGGTGCGCTCTCTGCCGGTAACTTTGCTGACTGGATCGGTCGTCGTACTACTATAATCCTTGGTTGCTTGATCTTCTCCGTTGGTGTGGTGCTTCAGGTAGCGGCAACTATTGTTGGCCTTCTTGTTGCTGGTAGGTTTGTTGCTGGACTGGGTGTCGGATTCGTGTCGGCAATCATCATCCTATACATGTCTGAGATTGCTCCCAAGGGGGTCCGGGGCACTGTGAGTAGTCTTCCTTGCTGTGTTGTCCTTCACACAATTTTAATACAATGCTTTCTGGAAGGGTACTTGGCATAAGGATGTTTGCTAAATCATCTCAGATCGTTGCTGGTTATAGCTTTGCTGTCACCGTGGGGCTTCTTTTGGCGTCAGTCGTCGGCTACGCAACTCAGAACAGGTTTGATACGGGCTCGTAAGTTTGTAGCACCCATGGATATCGACAGTGGCTGACAATATCATAGCTACCGGATTCCAATCGCCATTCAATTTCTCTGGGCTATCATTCTTGCGGGAGGACTCTGTTTCCTACCCGAGTCGCCTAGGTGGTATGTTAAGAATGGCAAGCTGGACAAAGCAGCCGATGCACTTGCCCGAGTCCGCGGACAAGCAGTCGATTCTCGATATATCACGGATGAGTTGAACGAATTGGTCGCCAATTATGAGTATGAGGCGAGCCATATGCAGAATGGATGGAAAGATTGCTTCGGTGGGGGCTGGGCGCCAAACGGGAATCTCCGTCGTATTACTGTTGGTGTATGCATGCAGATGATGCAGCAGTGGAGTAAGTTAGCATATAAGACGGCGTCGAGACTTCCCTGACTAACTGCACTCTAGCCGGCGTTAACTTTATATTCTACTATGGTACCACCTTCTTCCAACAAGCAGGAGTTCCCCAATCGCCATTCATCATTGCACTGATTACTACGCTCGTCAACGTCTGCTCAACGCCAATCTCATTCTGGACCATTGAGCGCTTCGGAAGACGCCCATTATTGATCTGGGGAGCACTTGGCATGCTGTATGTCCCGATTATCTGGAGCTTCGATATCTCAGCTAATTATCACAGTACTTGCGAATTTATTATTGCCATTGTTGGGACTGCCGCCCCAGACTCCGGTGCAGCAGGCTACGTCCTCGTAGTCTTCGTTTGCATCTACATCGCATTTTTTGCTTCTACTTGGGGCCCTGCGGCGGTACGTACTGCACAAGCCCATTTTCTCCTACTTCCATTGTCTTGAGAGTCGGAACTTTCCCGATCCGTATCTCTAACCAATCCCGATGAGTATTTACTGACTCCCCGTTCTACAGTGGGTTATTATTGGAGAGATCTACTCCTTGCCCATTCGTGCCAAAGGTGTCGCTATGTCTACTGCCTCCAACTGTGAGTCAATAAATTCCTTTATCTGTGTTTAAGTCATTCGACGCCTGAAATGAACCAAGCACTGACTATATTTCTAAGGGCTTTGGAACTTTGCTATCGGGTATATCACGCCTGTAAGTAGACGCTCAGCTTTGACTTTAAATCATACATTAGACTTCACGTGATCGACATCTGAGACTTGTCCCTCCGAGTCCTTGTATGCGCATTGCTAACGGTGATACAGTACATGGTCGATGCCAATGAAGGTAACCTTGGTGCTAAGGTGTTCTTCGTTTGGGGTTCTACTTGTACCATGTGTCTTCTTTTCGCGTACTTCTTCGTACCCGAAACAAAAGGTTTGTCTCTTGAGCAAGTTGACAAGATGATGGAAGAATGTACCCCAAGACAAAGCTCTAGATGGGTGCCTCACTCAACATTCGCATCGGATCTCGGGATTGAGAAGAACGAGAAAGGGGCTACTGTTGAGTTTGCCGAGTCAGCAGAGACGAAGGTGTAGTGTGGGATTTGTGTCACATGCCTGGGCTTTATTTAAGACTGTTAGTGTCCTGCGATTTAAGCACCATATAGTCGCATCTTGATCCCCTCCATAACAGCGGCATATAATCAATCGTTGTATTTCCGTTCTAAATGAACTTGCCAAATGACCTCAGCTGCTTATCTCTCTGACCACGCAGTCTATCGCTTGAGCAAAAAAACCCAAGTTGTTGTCATTGCGACCAGCCATCGATATCCTTCCAGTGTGCAACATATAAATGTGGTACTTTTCTATGGCCAACCAGTCAGCTCTGCACAGCAAGTATGTGTCGATAGTCCATGTCTTACCCTGTAGAGACGCAACTTGAGCTGGACTCAAGCCAAGGTAGCTGAACATTCCGTTTGTTCAATGATATGTGACCAATTACCGGGATTTTGTAGGTCGATAAGCTTTTGATGGAGTCTTTGGCGCACATAGATAATCCTCTCCGACATTATGATGATCTCCTTCTCCCACTGGGACTTTAACTCCGGAGTGCAGAGAACCGCGGATACCAATTTCGCGCCGTACGCTGGTGGTATTGAGATGGAGCAGCGCTGGACTCGTTCAAACACCGACTCCACATTGCGTCTCGTTTCTACAGTGCTGGTAATAAACACTACCAACCCAATTCTTTCCCCTAGAGTACAGATGAGCGCGAGAGAGCCGCGGTTGGGAATACACAGACATCATACCGTAGAGGCCCATGTTCTTGGCAAACGAGAGAGCCAAACCCATCTCAAGGCCGAGTTCGCTTGCAAAGTAGTAAATTGCCCAAGCATCTTTGTCCACATTTCCAGACTTGAAACCCAAGTACGCTGCATCAAATCGGAAACAAGCACTTTGATTTGATCACAGCCCCCATAGTTTTCCATTGCTCTATAGTAAGATCACAGCCAGTAAGGTTATGTGCACAAGCATGAAGGTGACTACGGAGCCAGGATTGGCAGACTCCAAGGCTGCCAGGTAAGCTTGGAAGTCGAAACGTTTGTCTTTGTAGTATGGGGCTTCGATCACGTCATAGCCCCATTGTTTGGAATTGGAGTTTGTGACTCGGCCATGACGGTGTTGTGATGATCACATCTCGAAGATCCGGACTGATAATTTTGAGTGCGCTACCAGCCATGTAGAGCGAACCGGAGCCCAAGGGTGCCTGGCATGAAGCGATCTGGAAAGTAAGCACCGTTCTCGTTGAAATCGGTATGCTTCTTACCCTATCCTCATCTAGAGCTTGTACTCCGTAAAATACCAGGTCTAGGGCGCGAGTTCGGAAAGCCTTGAGTCCGGCAATGGGAAGATATTCGTGGCCAGAGCCCTGCACGATCTCTTCCGCGAGTTGCACGGAAGGCAAAATCCAGGGTCTACCCTCTCCGTCAGAGTAAGCGCCCTGGCCAAGCAGGATCTTCTGCGTATGTTCATCTGCAAGATATTTAGTCGTGAGCGCGAATATAGCATCGGGGTGCATGTGAGGCGCTCGATGCAGGAGGGAAAATGCGGCAGCCGGGGGTGACATGCTTGAATTGAAACTGTTTGAGTGGACAGGTGCTTCTGATATGAAGAATATGGTGAGAGACCATGGCAGGCAAGCATACCTATTTATATTTATTGCACCATCATAGTCCCACAAGAAGCCGAAAAGTCAGGGGTAGACTGCTCCTTGGTAGCTTAAAGATTTATAATGTGCTACCTAGTGTTGGACCTCTCGAGGTCCAGATCAGTTTCTTCCACAGTCAGCAGCAAGTAGCAAGTAGTCACCAATGTTTATGTTTAAGTGCAGAATAATATGAATTATGGAAGCAGACTTTGAGCTCCTAAACTTCTCCCAACGGCATGAGCATCCCTTAAGCGAGCCTAGTAGCAGTGTGCTTTGGCATGAGATAACGGAGGTGAGCATCTCCAGCGTACGCCTCACCGACCGATGGGGTGTTGTCCCTATGTCCCATATTCGAGAACAATGGACGATAGATGGCAGTACCTACTTGACCGTGAGAATGCTGTACCGCCCGCGACACGACTTTCGGTAGTTTATTTCCACTGCCGAAAATGCTCCAGTTTCTTGTTCGGCTGGCGCGCGATGCTGCTATTCGCTTCGCTCTCAACCTTCTACCTTTTTACGTTCTGAACTTCGACCCGACAGCAATTGCAACATACGCATCATCCAACTACTCCTCCTTACCTTCACTTCTTGACTATCTCACAAGCTTCGTGGCACAGGTACTCACGGCCTTACGCTGAATAGCCGGCGTTGCGACACGCCTTGAGTTGTCTTCTTGGCCACGTCTTCTCAGCTTCCACACTCCGTCACCTCATGGCCAGTAGACCTGGTCCCAGAGGCGGCCAAGCCCACAGGGTGACGAAGGAGACGCCGAAACGAACATTCACGCCGTGAGATTTGGCTTGGCTAGCGCAAGAAATACAGTGGGCTGACATTCTTGTTTCTCTAGTTGTCGGCGATGTCATGCGAGGAAAGCAAAGTGTTCGGGAGAGCGCCCATGTCTGACTTGGTATGATTACAATTACGCGCTTTGGTGGTCTTAAAGCCAGTCCTCACCTGTTTTTCTCAAAGTTTGGATCTTATGTAGCTTTGAGGGCATTGTACTGGGGACCCTTTGCAAGATGATCTCAAGATCGTTCAGATGCGGTCAAGAGGAGAGAGACAACGTCGCGCGCGAAGGCGGTCAGAATCTAGAGAAGCAGAGACTAATCTCATATATAGTACCTCCGCAGGCTTGGGGAACGAATGCACGTACGTCACTAAAGACCGCATTATTAGGGTCAACGAAAGGTTCGCTCCACTCCCTTTCTATCATGAACTTTCTACTGATGGGTACACGTTATTTGCAACGGATTCTAGCGGAGTGTGAATATGCGAAATAGGCTGCAGCGACCCTCGTCGCAGCTACTAGGTCACCCGCTACACTGCCTTCTGATCTACATGTCTTGGGTGAAGGTGATTCGGAATTGCGCGTTCCGAATCCGCTCGTGGAGGACAAAGCCTGGTTCGTACCAATCACAGCTGTTGATAATCCTGTCTACATTGGAGAGTCCGCTTGCTCTTCATTTGCCACAGGCATAAGGAGGGTACTTGACAAAACCTGCACTCGAGCCGCTCATCCACCCCGATATCATTATGTGAGTAAACGTGGGATCCATTTCTTCCGCTTTGGAAAGGTGATTGCTATCCCGAAACGTGCAAAATGCTTTCCCCAAAACATATGATATCCCTTCTCGCAGGAGTCCGCATCCAGTGCTGATATCGCCCGTCTGCTTCGGTGGATGATGCAATTGTAGTCCCGTGATCTATCAAACCCACGTCTTGGCCAGCTAAGGTCAAGGCTAGATTGCTAGTCAAGGTGGCGCTGACCTATATCAATCGGCTACACCACGTTCTTTTGCCCAGCATAACATTTCAGACACTAGATGAGATTTATTGAGATTTCTCTACTGTGACAAGTCTTGACACTGGAAAGTATCTTGCACTGCTTGCCCTCGGAGAGGCGTATAAAATGAAGTCTCAAGCGGCAGGTAGTCACGAAGTTCCTGGACTCCAATATCATGTCGCTGCGAGTAAAATGGTCCAGAACATTCCGGAGCGAGCTACTATGGAATTATTAGAGATCTTCCTGTTGCTAGTACGTCATCGGTACCTCCTGGTGCTTCTATTGTGTCGCAGCACGCGCGACTAACAAGACAGGCATTTTATTCACACATCTTGAACAGACGGCATTCTGCGTACCACTTCATTGAGACTGCTCTCCGACTTGGAATGACTCTCGGTCTACAACACAATATTCCTACACATATCAATGTCACTCCGACGGTCAGACAACATCGCCTGCGACTATGGTGGTCGATATATTACTGCGATCGAGTATGGGGATCTCGTAAGCATATTACCTCTTCCGAGCTTCCTTTTCCATGTAATGCACGCGAGTGGATGGTGAAGTCAAGTGCTCGCAGTACTCACTTTTAGACGATCCAAATTATCACTTAATCAACCTTTACAGACTGAAGCTAATATCGACTTGGCAGAATTGGGCTACGCACTATCAATACAGGATCATAGTATTAGCGCCGATATGCCATCGTTTGCGGGCCTTGATGAGAAGCAACAGCTGGATTTCGTCGACCCCGAGTATGCCACTGCTACTGTAAAGCTTGCACGTCTGGTAGGTGATGTTATGACAAGTTTCTACAACAGAAATCAGATGCAGCCTTTTATCCGTAATTTTAGCGACATATTAACGCATCTAAAAGAATGGAAAGCCAATTTGCCAGGTTCCATCAGATTGTTGGTAGGAGACTTATCAGCAACATTGCCAAGGCATCTGGTCTATTTGCATCTATCTATCAATCAGGTGAGACTTACAGCCCTGTGTTTCGAATGCGATAGGTTAGGAGTGAGGACACCACTTGCAACCATAGATACTTGTCGTCTGCTGGGTATCTTTGTTCATCAAACCACACTGTTGAATACTCAAACACAGTGCTGACTAGCCCTAGTGCGTGATCTTGGTAACCCGGCCAGTTCTTCTCTACGTCTTCAACCAAACCATCACGGCCCAGGGTACCCCTTACAGAACTCCGAGCATTCCTCCACTCGTCTACTTCCCTGCAGAAGAACCGATACAGGCAGCGAGACAGACGAGTGATCTTGTCACACAATCTTGGGTCGACGGTTGCAACCTCGGCTGCTTCGATGCGCATTCTATTTTCTCATCTGCGATGATACTCGCGATTTCCTCGCTTCTCGCCTCCAATGGTTCGGATGGGCGCTTGTTCGACACGACGAGCCAAATCTTACACAACTTCGCCGAGCACGGCAATCTCACAGCTGCAGAGTTTCTCTCCCATATCGAGCTTATTAGTAGGTCGATGAAGCCACATTGTGAAAAGTCGTCGAGAAGTCAGACTTCAACTGGACAGCAGAACATAGCGACAGACTTGCGGCTGGAGACGCTCGAAATTACAACATCGAACGGGTTCTTGGACGGTGTGACAACCGAGGATTTTATCCTTAATGGTGAAACCTATACCGTGGATTTTGACTTTCTTGATCAACTGGTAGGATTCGAAGATCAAGATTCCTATGCCTCAGTGTCCTGAGCGATTACACCGTTGGGTGCTCTAAGTCATGAGCGTGTAAGTGGAGGGACAATTGATGCTAAAAATTGTCAAAATGGACTCGCCGTACCTATGGTTAAATCTGCGGGTGAAAATTTTCCAGCTTGATTTGTCTACAATTGGTGCGATCTATCCCCACACTTTACCCCGCAGGAGTATATTATTGCGTCTTGGCGCTCTCCAAACAAAACGGCACATAGTAGCAATGCCGTCTTGGCAGAAGCCTATTTCTCCGAATCTTGTTCTGTTAAAGTGGTGACAAAGTCAGTCGAGGAGAAAATGGAATCAAGTTCACCCTCATCAAAACCCAGATTTCGCAATGAAGGTCTCCATCCTCTACAGCCTGGCACCTATCCTCGCTATTGTCGAAGCTGCGACATTGAATGTAGGATCCGGAAAGACTTACACGACGGTAGCTCTGCCCCCGTTCTGTATTCCACGAACTAGCAAGGCTAAAATGCCTAGATCGCGGCCGCCTACAATGCGGCTTCTGCTGGCGACACTATCTATGTAAGTCCTCTCTACCAGGATCCCTGCAACATTGGCTATGTTGGTCATTTCATAATTATGGACTTTCTGATACATTTGTAGGTTTATCCTGGCACCTACAAGGAGAAGCTCACCATTTCGAAAGACAGCATCACTATCAAGGGCTCTGCATATCCCGCTACCAACCCGTCTTCGAATCTAGCACTTGTGAGTTACTACACTAGTTCGGATCTACATCCTCCTCAGCGGGGAATCTTGGACTTGTACAATCAGAGAGTATGCTGGCTTACTCCAATTTAGGTAACATATGCAACATATGCGAGTGCCGTGGGAAGTAATGACGCTTCTGCTACCTTGTTGATCAACAACAACAACTTCAAGATGTACAACATGAATAGTGGGTGCTTTCAGTCTCGAGTTCTCCTGGTGTGCCCCTTCCCTGATCTTAGTATTTTATTATCATCCGCCCTTGCACGAATCAAGATTTCGGCAATCTAATTACGTAGCTGGATCTTTGACGATTCAGCACTGACTTTTAATCTTTCAAAGTTACCAACAGTGCCGGAACCGCGTCCCAAGCAGTAGCCGTCTCTGCCAGGGGTGCCAACGGAGGTTTCTACTCCTGTGCATTCAAGGGCTGGCAAGACACATTGTATTCCCACCTAGGGAGTCAATTTTATGGGAGATGTTACATCGAGGGAGCTGTTGATTTCGTCTTTGGTATTACGGGTCAGGCTTGGTTTCAGGGCTGTACTATCGGCGTCATGAGAAGTGCTTCTGTCATCACTGCACAAGGAAGGACCAGCTCTAGTACCGATGGCTTCTTTGTTTTCGATAAGGCGTAGGTTCCTCACCTTCTCTCGCAAGCATCTCGACGATGTCCGGATAGCTGACAAGTTCACAGAAAACTCATTGTTGGCTCTGGTGGTGCCTCTGCAGCGAAAGGCAGCAGCTACCTTGGCCGCCCTTGGGGCGACTATGCTCGTGTGGTCTTTCAAAATTCGAATCTCAACTCTATCATCACATCCGCCGGATGGATGCCCTGGAACTCGGCTCAAGTGTTGACAAACGTGTACTTCGCGGAGTACGCCAATATAAACGCGGCAGGATCAAGGGTTAGCGTAAGTGACAAGTAGATTTCAAGCCACATTTCCTTGTTGGTCTTGCCATATGACACATCTTTCTGAAAATTCATTTCTGGCGAAAGAGCGTGTGCTGACTCTACAATTTTTATAGTGGGCCAAGACACTGAACAGCGCGTATGGAATTGGAACCATCTTACCGACGTACAGCAGTTGGGTGGATAGTGCTTTCTTAGGACTCTCTGCGGCGTGAAATCGGAAGATGCAGCATGCAAAGCAACAGGGGAACCCCCACTGAGACACAATTAAACAAAATGAGTCAACCCAAAAATTGACCTCTGCATTGATTGCACCAGATGCCAACATTTCGATGGAATTGACTTTGATTAAGCACCGTTTGAATAAAATTGTATCGAAGCTGATCACAAGCTTCCTTAATGTTGTATTGTTTGGATCTAAACACCAATAATGGGATAACCCTACGACATGCACTCGTGTACAAGTACGAGGAATATGCCTTTCGAGTGGCTCGGTCGGCTAAAGAAAACACCCCTATTTACCCGAGGAACTTTCGACTTCGCCTAGCGAAGACGTCGATCATTGAGGGGTTCGAGGGGTTTGTAGAGCACATTCATTCTTCGCAATTGGAGCGCATGGAGTGTTTACAGTTTCAGAAACTGCCACGCTTGTGATACAAACATTGACCCGAGGGAGCGAATTTCGACGCCGCGAAGCTGAGGGTTGAGAGTTATAGACCCACCTCTGGCCTGTTCCAGCGTGATTTAGGCCGACTGCCCATGTAGCAGGACTGTCACAAAACGCATATAAGCCTATCAAGGTTCCTACACAGAAATTACTTGCACAGTCATTTCATCGAGTATCAGAATATTCGCTACATTTCATCACATTCACGCAATGTTACCTCTCACCTCCATTCTGCTAATGAGTATATTTCTCTGGGCACATCATTCCTCTGCAGAATCTGCTACTAGTGCGTCTTCGTACCAGACAGTTGCTGCTGGAGTTGGTCGACAACGCATCAGTATCAACCATGGCTGGAAGTTCTTCCGCTCCGAAGACATACCCGATGGTATAAGTTACAATACACGCCCAGGGCTGCCGTCTCCAGCAGGCACGGAGATCCTGAGGCCATGGATTCTTCCATCCGGGAATCGATTTATTAAAGAGCACAACAAAAAACACAGACGTCCTTCTAGTGAGCCTTCGACTGTTCCCAATTTTGCACGTTATAATTTTAACGACGATGATTGGAAGCCAGTCAGGCTGCCACATGACTGGGCCATCAAAGGTCCGTTCTATACGGGAGACAACGCGACTGTTTCAGGAGGGATGGGTCGTCTACCCATCCAAGGGGTGGGATGGTATCGTCGAATGGTGGATGTACCTTTCGAGGACCAAGACGAGTCCGTATACTTGGATGTTGACGGTGCCATGTCATACGCAATGGTCTGGATGAATGAGAATCTTGTCGGTGGTTGGCCTTACCCGTACAATTCTTTCCGTCTTGACCTGACACCCTTCTTGAAACCCGGAAGCCATAATCTGTTGGCAATCCGCTTGGAAAATCCCACTGAATCGTCACGGTGGTATCCCGGTGGTGGGCTTTATCGCAACGTCTGGCTCACAAAAACGCATCGGGTGCATGTTGCTCAATGGGGTACATATGTTACGACTGAAGACGTCTCGTCCCAATCAGCACTTGTCAGTGCTGTAGTTGAGGTCGAAAACACCTCAAATACAACGAAGGAGATTACTGTCGTTACAGACATTTATGAAGTGAAAGAAGCAACAAATTTGTGGGAGACTGCTCCCAGTGTAGCGACATTCGGAGATGTGATATTAAGTATTCCTGCAGGCGAGACCCTTCAAGCAAACTCCTCGACAGTAGTACAGTATCCGAAGCTGTGGGGACCTTATCCATCGCAGAAGCCCAATCAATATGTGGCTATCACTCGTCTGTACGACCACGACTCCACCAGAAATACTTTCGAACCGACAGACGTTTACGAGACGCGGTTCGGAATTAGATCTGTTGCTTACGACCCCAACAAAGGCATTGTCATCAATGGGGAGAAGGTACGAATTCAAGGTGTTAACCAACATCACGACCTGGGGGCTCTTGGGGCTGCTTTCAATGTCAGGGCAGCAGAACGTCAACTCGAAGTGCTGCGTGAACTGGGTTGCAACGCAATCAGAACATCTCATAATCCGCCTGCACCAGAGCTCCTCGACTTGACCGATCGCATGGGTTTTCTCATTATAAACGAGGTTTTTGACATGTGGGTATTACAAAAGACTGTAGCAGATCAGCACCTTATCTTCTCGGACTGGTACGAACCAATTCTTCGTGCTTTTTTGAGGCGTGACAGAAATCATGCTTCTGTCGTGATATGGAGTGTGGGCAACGAAGTAGGCGAACAAACCACCGCAGATGGATCTGTTATAGCTCAAAGGCTACATGATATTGTCAAAGAGGAAGATTCTACCCGGCCAACTACTGCTTCGATGAATGCTGCCCAGCCAAACATGAGCTTTCCGGCAGTGCTAGATATCATGAGTCTGAACTACCAAGGCGAAGGTATACGGGATTCTCCAGCCTATTCAAATCTAACCGGAAGGAGGACAGTATGTATTGAGCAAGCCCCCCTTCTCCTACTCTTCGTTATCTACGAAGTCATTCTACCCCATGACCTCCATTTAAAGATCCTTGACACGCGATTGCTGATTCAGTTCTTTGGATAGAATCCCCTGTACGCTGATTTCCATGCTAAGTTCCCCAAAAGATTGCTTTTGAGTAGTGAGACTGCCGCTACCGTTAGCACACGTGGAACATACATCTTTCCAGTGACAGGCGGCGTTAGCGCTCCTGTCAACGATACAAGTGGTGGCAACTCGACATCTTTCTATGTCAGCGGGTACGAACTTTACACGGCCGATTTTGGCTCGTCGCCGGACAAAGTCTTCTCAACTCAAGATCGCAATCCGTTCGTCGCTGGCGAATTTGTGTGGTCTGGCTGGGACTACCTTGGCGAGCCTACACCATACTACTCGGCACGTAGTTCCTACTTTGGCATCATTGATCTGGCCGGTTTTAAGAAGGACCGTTTCTACCTGTACCAGTCACGATGGCGACCTCATCTGAAAATGGCACACATTTTACCGCATTGTGAGTTGATTAGATAGCTGACGGGACTTTGGACGCAACGAGGTTTCTAGATATCATCATTGGTTGAAAACTAACTACAGCTGCAGGGACTTGGCCGGATCGACTGAACAAGACCACACCAGTCCACGTATTCTCGGCTGCAGATGAGGCTGAACTGTTCTTAAATGGCAATTCACAAGGGCAAAAGACGAAAGATGCCTTTACATATCGTTTCAGGTGGGATGATGTCGTATATCAACCAGGAGAATTACGTGTAATCACTTACAAAAATGGGAGTATCTGGGCAGAGGACACCGTTCGTACTTCTGGAGCTGCCGCCAGGCTAGAAATCACCGCTGACCGGACTGCTATTCAACCCGATGGAAATGACTTGTCTTTCATCACAGTAAGGGTCGTTGATAACATGGGATATCTTGTGCCGGAGGCAAATAATGAAGTCAAATTCTCGGCGACAGGCCACGGTGAGATCGTCGCAACTGACAATGGCGATCCTACAGACTTCACCTCTTTCGGTTCCGTGGATCGTAGAGCATTTAACGGTCTTGCTCTTGCAATCGTTCGTATCACAGGGGCAGACTCGAGGCCAGTGGTTGTTTCAGCAAGTGGACATGGAGTAGAGACCGCGCAAGTGGTACTGAACCCTTAGACCTATGGCTTCATAGTGAAGATATATCTGGTTGCTTCTAAGATGATTAGAGATAATCGACTTACAGAATCATGTTTTTTATCTCGATAATAGCGGTGCACCTGCGAAGGTTGCTTCGGAGAATGAAACAAGAGCAGGGCAAGAAAATCTTAGTTCTTTAATTATATTCGGATATTTCTAAGCAGGCAGATCATAACAAAATATAACAGCAAAATTCCGGAATGCCCTTTTTCATTATACGTAGGATTAAAAGGCCCTGTTACAAATTAGTGGACTGAAGTATATCACTTAATAAAACTAAGAGGAAGTCAATTGGAACTATTTAACTTCTTGTAGGAATTACTTAGTAAAAGGCTTATAAAGGTTTTATATCTATATAAATACGGTATTAAATTAGAAATAAACCCGATTGATCAGATTTAAACTGATTTAAACTAAAGTTAATAGTACTTTAAGTCACATTTACTTATTATTATATCAAATATCTTAATTAAGCGAAATCAATTCTTATTCGTGTAATATTGGTACATAGAATCATAAAGTATCGATATGTTAAGTTCTAAATGATAAGTTACAGATCTATGTCTTTTTAAGAAAAAAATGGTAATTATATCCTATTAAAATGTTACTGTTGGTCCACAGAACCCATACCAAGTGTTTGATGTATCTACTGTAAAGAAGTAATAATCGGTGTGAATGATGATTCTATTGAAGGGGGATTTCTAGGTCCTTATAACTACTCTAATTGCCAAGGCTCGCCTAGCTCTCGTCGCTTTAGTTGCCTATTTAGGCCTAGTATCAAGGCCTCGCATCGCAAGCTGTAAATAACTCTTTATTTTAAGGAGGCTTTGCGAGCTTTA